>Ga0155613_1079_pt1 | contig 19639 bp, 20 predicted proteins | sample RifCSPhighO2_12_FD_107270 | JGI IMG/M metagenome (GOLD analysis project Ga0155613, IMG submission 107270) | Gammaproteobacteria bacterium RIFCSPHIGHO2_12_FULL_37_34
GTTCATTTAAGTGATTTGATGCTATTACATCAATAAAAGCTTAAGAGAATATTATGGGTGAAGTCTTGGTGCAAAAGATTTATCACGTTTTTCTTGCAGTTTATTCGCCTTTCTGAGCTCAACATCATCCCTCTGTTGATCCTTGTTTGCTGTTGGTTTAGTAGATGGACCATCCGGTTGTTTAGGCTCGCGAAAAGCATTCGGCCCACCCAAAGCCTGTTGCAACCTTGCGGTTGATCCTCGTATCCCCTGACCAACTTCTATAAAAAAATGCCGCATCTTTCTTGTCGGCTTTTTTGTCGGATCATGGTGACCATGATAATCATCTATTGTTTCTAAAACCTTAGCAAAAACTGCAATGCTAGCACCAATAATAGTAAGAGCTAATGGAATACTACCAAAAGAAACAACACCTAAACCAACGAAAGCAGCTGCCCCAAACATAGCACCGATTGCAACTGTTAACATGGTAGTTGTCTCTATTGCTCGGAATGCAACTTTTGCTTCTCTTGCTAAACTTTCCTCATGTAAGTTATCGTGCCGCTTAGTATGTTGTTTTAGCTGTTCTACGATATTTGTATATTGCTCTAATATCTCCCGCTCATTTTCATTAATCTCTTCTTCTTCTCTTATTTTTTTTTGGATTTCCGTAATTTGAGGCGATAAATCCTTAACTTTTTTTTCCATGCCCCCTAGCTCTTTTTCTAGTTTTTTGGTTTGCCGCCAAATGTAAATATTTTTCCATAACGATACCCCATAAAGAACAGCTAAAAGGCTTGGTATTAAAAAAGTAATAATAGGTGCAATTGCAAGCGCTGTAATCATGCTGGAACCACCAGCTAGCAAACTTAACCCCATACCGGTTGGAGCAGCTACTAAAGTAAAAATGCCAGAAGCACTAGCCAGTAAGACCAAACCCAAACCTGCAACAATCATACCTAAGACAAAAACAATGATTCCTGCTGCTAAGCGGGTTTTTCGTTGTTCATTTTCTTCTGTAACTTTATTCGCTTTTTTAAACCCCTTTATTCCTTCCACTAACCCAGTAATACTACCAAGTATCCCAGTTAACCCAGAACCAAACACTTTAAAAATAGGGTTTTTAGGTAAGAGCTGCCTAATAGCCGGCCAAAAATCATCTACAGGATCAATTAATTTTTTACCAATATTAAATACCCGAACCATCCATGCTTTTACCCGTTGTCGAAATGTATCAGGTGGGCTCTCACTTGCTTGTGGATTGAATGCTGGATCCATTGGTACATCCTTCTTTTTTTCGTACAATAAATTTTTTATCAAATCTAGAACCTTTTCAGGCGAGAGTAACCCCGCCTGATCCAGGTTAGTATTCTCTGAGCCATCTATCATTTGCACACCTCACAACCTTTCTCATACTCAGCTAATATAATCTATTTATCTTAAGATAATATTTAGAAAATAATTAATTAAGTAATTGATTTTAATTATAATTATTTATCAAAAAAAATCACTCATCTCTCTGTCCATTTTCAAATCAAATCATGATATGATCATGAAAGGTTTCTAGATGAATATATGATCTGCTCTATGAATAACACCATTATTTATGAACAGCCATTAAATGAAATTACTCGTGTCTCCTTAAGGCTTGAGCAATTATTTTTGCAAATTGATCGACAACTAAATGATACTTCTCAACTTGGAACACGAAATATCATTGCTTCTATCATTAATGTATTACAATTACTAGATCGACCTGATTTAAAATCTAAATTAGCCAAAGAGCTCAGTCATCATTCATCTCATCTTTCGCGTTATAACGATCTACCTGAGATTGACACCAAAAAATTAAAAGATCTTATCAATCAACTGGAACAACTATCACATAATCTTATCGAAAGCAGCGGCAAAATTGGCCATCGTTTAAGAGACATTGAATTGTTGAACACCCTGCGCTTACATTTAGCAAGCCCTGGTGGCGGCTGCAGTTTCGATATACCACTTTTTCACTACTGGTTGCAACAACCAGTAGAAGCACGCCAAACAACCATTAACGATTGGCTAACAGAATTTACTCAAATCCGTACAGCCGTCACATTAGTATTAGACTTGGTCCGTAAAAATGCAAAAACCGATGAAAAAACTGCTATCCATGGCTTTCATCAAGAGTTACTCGACCCTCAGGCTAATTTACGCATGATACGCTTGGGTATTTCTCCTAAGCTTTCAGCCTTTCCAGAAATTAGCGTCGGTCGACATTTTTTAAGTGTGCGTTTTTATTCCCCTGATACTGAAAAACGTCCAACACAATACCCAGAAAATTTATCTTTTTGGTTGGCTTATTGTAATTTAACGTGAATATGATCTAAATAAATAATGTTGGCAGAAAAAATAGCGTTCAATTACTCATCCACATGTTTATGGTCTTTATCTTTTTTGGAAGTAAAAGAAATATTTACTTTGTATCCCAATGCTTGTGCATATTTAAAGAGTGTATCAATAGAAGGAGAATGTCGCCCACTACCTAAAGATTCAAGGCGAGAAATAGCGGTACGTGTCGTATGCATACGTTGCGCGATTTCTTCTTGGCTGATATTTGCTTTTTCTCGTTTTTTTCTCATTAATAATGCTAGTTCAATTTCACGCTTTTTTCGCTCGTATAATGCTCTTGATTCCGGATCAGACATGACACGTTTTTCTATTTTTGCATTTACTTTTTTAGATGATTTTCTTGCTTTTTCTAAAGAAAATTTAGCCATTTTGTTTTACCTCTTTCAAACGTTTTTTTGCCAATTGCAACTCACGATCAGGGGTTGTTCTCGTCTTTTTAATAAAACTATGCAATATCACAATATTACTTTTTTTAAAAGTACAATAAAAAACACGAGCTATGTTATCTTTCGCTTCCAATCTGATTTCAAAAAGGCCATCACCCATTGCGCGCGTATAAGGCAATCCAAGATTAGGCCCATTTTCTATCATCATCTTTTGTACAGCAAAAAAGTCTGTCAGCAAATCTTTAGGCAAACCAAGAATAACTCGTTCAACTCGAGTACTGTAATAAATAAATTCCAATTTCATGATCACATAGTATCAAATTTGTTACCTATAGGCAAAGGAAATAATAGCCTTAGCCTTTACTCTTTCTAATCAAATTAAAGATTAAATCAGGAATAGAATGTGATGAACTCTTTAATAATTCTTGATGTAGCGCCATCCATTTATTTTCCAATATACGAACATGCTCTGGGTGATTTAAAAAATTCAGCACGTGATGAGCTATTCTATCAGGCCTAACAGCATCTTGAATCAGCTCAGGTACTATTTCAGCATTTGCCAATAAATTAGGTAGCCCAATAAAAGGTGTTTTAACTAAAAGTTTTGCCAATAGATGGGTAAAACGCGACATACGATAAGCAATCACCATGGGTTTTTTATATAACATGGTCTCAAGTGTTGCTGTCCCTGAGGTAACCATCACCACATCAGCTGCTGCCATCACATCATGAGCACGACGAGTAAAAAATTCCAAAGGTAAATCAGGAGCGTATTGTTGATAGGCATCGTAAAATTCTTGATAGCGCTTCTCATTAATATGCGAGGTAATAAAATGTATAGTAGGTTTCTGCTTTGCTATTTGTTTGGCCGCAAGTAAAAATGGCTCGGCCATATAGTGAATTTCTTGTCGCCGGCTACCAGGCAATAAAGCAACATAAGTAGCATGTTCATCTATCCCCAATGCTCTACGTGCTGCTAATTGATCCGGTTGCAGAGGAATGTGTTCGGCTAAAGGATGGCCAACATAATAAACAGGCACGTGGTATTTTCGGTAAAATGTTGCTTCAAAGGGCAACAACGTCAACATCAAATCTACCGCTTGAGCAATTTTACGTACACGATATTGTCGCCACGCCCATACACTGGGACTAACATAATGGATAACAGGAATGCCTGCATGGCGTAATTTATATTCTAAACCCAAATTAAAATCGGGTGCATCAATGCCAATAAAAACATCTGGACGATGTTGAATAAAATGTTGGTAGATTTGTTTGCGAAGCTTAATCAAATCTGGCAAACGAAGTAATGGTTCAATCAAACCCATGACATTTAAGCGTTCCATATCAAATAAACTAGTACACCCTGCTGCAATCATGGCTGGTCCACCCACTCCTTCCACTTGCACATTTGGGTATTGTTGTCGTAATGCTTCTATGAGTTTTGCACCGAGTAAATCACCAGATGCTTCGCCTGCGAGGATACCAATTTTCAACGTGTAATCCCAGAACGAGATGTTTCAATAAATTGAATAAGTTGTTGTACTTCTACACATTCCATTTTACGTAATTCTTCAATTGCTTTTGCAATTGTTAGCCCATTGCGATAAATAATTTTATAAGCACGACGCAAGAGAATAAGTACATCCTCCGTAAAACCACGACGCTGCAATCCTATTGTGTTTAGACCAAATGGTTTAGCATAATAACCAGAAACCTTAATGAAAGGCGGCACATCTTTAATAATGACAGAATTAGTCGCAACAAAGCTATACGCACCCACTCGACAAAATTGAAATACACCAGAGAAGCCACTTAAGGTTACATAATCTTCAATTGTAACATGCCCTGCTAAAGAAGCATTGTTAGCAAAAATAGCATGATTACCAATTTGACAATCATGTGCAACATGGACATAAGCCATGAAAAAATTATCATGCCCAATGCGTGTGGTTGTTTTATCTTGTACTGTACCACGATTGAATGTACAAAATTCTCGAATGGTATTGCGATCACCTATTTCTAAATAAGTTTGTTCGCCTTGAAATTTTAAATCTTGTGGCATTTCACCAATAGATGAAAATTGAAATATTTTATTGTCTCGCCCAATCTTAGTTGGTCCTTGTATCACCACATGCGGACCAATAAAAGTGCCTTCACCTATTTCAACAGCTGGTCCAATCACTGAATAAGGTCCAACGTGTGCACTGTTAGCAATTTTTGCAGATGGATCAATAATTGCTGTTTGATCAATCACGATCGTCTCCCTGTTTACGTGCACTCATAAATTCCGCAGAGCAAGCTAATTCGTCATCTACATAAGCGTTGCCTTCAAGCTTCCAAACATCACGCTTCGAACGCAACACACCTACTTTTAATATTAATTGATCGCCCGGTTTAACAATGCGGCGAAAACGTGTGTTGTCAATGCCAGCAAAATAATAAAGCACACCATCCCGTGGGCTAGTGTGTGTGGATTTGTATGCCAATACTGCAGCCGCTTGTGCCATCGCTTCTAATATTAATACACCAGGCATCACAGGATGATTTGGAAAATGTCCAACAAAAAAAGCTTCATTTATTGTAATGTTTTTTAATGCCACAATAGATTTATTTGGATTCATTTCAATGACACGATCAATCAATAAAAATGGATAACGATGTGGCAAATAAGTTAATATTTCTTTGATATCCATGACAGTATTCATTTGTTCTGTTCCTCTTTAAGCTCTTTCAAGGATGATTCTAATAGTTTTATTCGTTGAGTTAAATTTTCTAGGCGATGAAATCGCGCATTATTTTTTTTAAATTCTTGATTCGTCACCACACCGACCACACCAGATGAATAAACACCTGATTCAAGAATAGATTTGTTCACCCCCGTGTTCCCAGTAATCATGACATGATCTGCTATGTGAATATGCCCTTGAATCATCGCAGCGCCACCAATCATACAATGTTTACCAATAACTGCGCTTCCTGCTATTCCAGTACACCCAGCAATAATAGTATGTTCCCTAATTTTAACGTTGTGCCCAATTTGAATGAGATTATCAAGCTTGACACCATTCTCAATAATCGTGTCATCTACTGCGCCACAATCAATTGTCGTATTCGCACCAATATCCACATCATCGCCAATTTGCACACCACCTAATTGAGGAATTTTATGCCATACCCCTTTTTGATTAGCAAAACCAAATCCATCGCTGCCAATCACCGCACCGCTTGCAATATGCGTTCGCTTTCCAATTGCCACCTTATTATAAATAGTGACGCTAGCATCTAACTGCGTTGCCTCCCCAATAGAGGAACCATCACCAATGACACACCCTGGACCAATCACCACATCTTTAGCAATAGAAACTTGATTACCAATCACACAATGCGCACCAATACTCGCTGTTTTATCAATGCGGCTATCTACACCAATAACAACTGTTCGATGGATACCAGAAATATTGATAGAAGGAAAAGCAAAAAATTCCGCGATTTTTGCATAAATATAATGTGGATTGGCACACACAACTGCATGAATATTACAAATTTCGGCATCTTTCTCTGAGAGTATGACGGCTGTTGCTTGTGTTGCAGCAAGATGCTTCCGGTAAAGTGAATTAGTTAAAAAAGTAATATGGCCTGGTTGCGCTTGCTGAATAACAGATACACCTGTAATTAAACAATGAGGGTCTCCTTTAATCGTTACCTCTAATCCACGAGTTAATTCAGATAATGTGTATTGAAATTTATTTACTCGCATATCCTATCTCTACAAAAAAATCTCCCCCAAAATGGGGGAGAAAGAAAATCATAAAAATGATTGAAAATAATTACGCCTTATCACCATTAAATTTTTTGGCAACATCTTTAGTAATATCATTGCCATCAGCTGCAAAAATAACTGCTTGAGAATCTAACACTAAAGCATAATTTTGATTTTTTGCAATAGTTGTTACAATACCATTAATATCCCCTAAAATGCCTTGCATAATTTTGTTTTGTTCTTTCTGCAAATCTTGTTGATAAGCGACTACTTTCTTGACTAAATCAGAACGCTCTGCAGCAATTTTCTTTTGCATATCATTTCTTTCTTTCTCACTCATCGTTGGCGATTCTTTTTTAAATTTCTCTAATGCATCTTGCAACGTTTTTTGCTCATCACCAATTTTAGTTTGTCTAGTTTTAAATTGGCTTTCTAATTTTTTACTATACTCGGCAACTTTGGGTGATTGTTGCAAAACTTGTTGTACATTCACCACCGCCACTTTAATTGAAGCATCTGCTGCTTGACTAACATTGACCCCACTGATTAATAATAATACCCCAGCTAATACACCTATTTTTCTTACGATTTTCATAATACTCTCCAAAAGTAAATTTAAATATGTTACGCCTTTTACCCTACCCACCATTTTTAAAAATTTGCCCCTAAAGACCACTGGAAGAATTGTTTATCATCTCCTTTACGTGAATTGATAGGTGTAGCGAGACTAAGCTCAATTGGTCCGAATGGCGTTATCCAATCCGCCTCAATACCTGTTGAATAGCGTATGGGACCTGACATCGTGCTACTACCACCATATCCTCGATTATTCAAGGAAGTATAAACATTACCCGCATCGACAAATACACTGGTACGTAAATTATCCGAGAAATAATTCGGAAAAATCAAGCCAATGCTTGCATCAGCCATCATATTACCACCATAAGCATTACCTAGGGAATCACGCGGCCCTAGCGTATACCCATAATAGCCACGCACAGAATCGATACCACCTGCAAAATAATTCCTAAAAAATGGAAAATCATCTATACCGTGCAAACCATTACCATATCCTAAATCAGCTCGAGTGAGAATAATAAACTGATCATTTAATGGCTGATAAACTTTGGCATGATAAGTCAATGTATAAAAAGTTAACGATGCCCCTGATAAAGGAGCAAAAGAATCGAGGAATAAAGTTTGAATGGCACCTTTGGTTGGAAAAATAGCTTTATCACGACTATCCCTAGAATAACCTAGTTTGATATCCAATTCTTGAAAGCGACGACCATGTTGCGTGACAAAATCATTGACTTCAGCAGATAATTTATTTGGAACAAGATTGACCAAGGTATTTTGATAAGTGGCGCCCGCCATAATGCGATTAATAACCCCTGTTTCTTGGGCAATAGGAATACCATATAGCACACCCAAATCATATTCATTGATGGTGTAGGAGCCATTAACATTGGCTGCAGAACCAGGATCAACACGAGAAATAGCGGCAGTAAAACTTCTACTGATACCATCTGTAGTGTAATAGGGATCGGTATAATCAACGCTATAAAATTGTTCAAAATGGCTACGAGAAAGATTCACTCCTACAGTATTTCCCGTTCCCATGAAATTCTTTTGGTTTAAACCTGCACCAAGTACGAGGTGATAAAGTTGCGAATACCCTACTTTAAAAGTCGCTTGAGCTGCACTATCCTCTTTTACTTTATAATTGACATCCACCTGATCTTCTGTTTCTGGAACCGGCTTAATAGTCATGTCAACATCACGAATATAAGGCAAGAGGCTAAGGCGGCGTTTGGATTCTTCTAACTTAGAAATAGAGGCAGGAGCAGCCTCCCATTGCTCAATTTCTCGACGCAACACCACATCATTGGTGCGATTATTATCAGAAAAAGTAATATGGCGTATATAAGATTTTTTTCCCGGCTTTATCTCAAACACAAGAATAATATCATGCGTTTTATCGTTTAATTGAGGATGAATGGAAATGGTAGTGAATAAATAGCCTTGATCACCGAGTAATTTATTAATATTTTTTTCCGCCGCAAGCACTTTCTCCCTCGAAAAAACATCACCCGATTGAATGTGTATTTGTTCCATGAGTTTTTGTCGAGGTAATACCAACCGTCCTATCAAATCATAGCTTTTTATCGTGTAAGGTTGGCCTTCCTCCATGACAATAGTAACATACACTGCTTTACGATCTGGTGTGATTTGGCCCTGCGCAGACTTTACTTCCATACGTAAATAACCGTGATCTAAATAAAAATTACGCAATTTTGTCAAACTAGCTTCAAGTTTTTCTTCTGAATAACGATCGGATTGTGTAATAAGCGTCACAATATTGGAGGTGGTGATATCAAGTTGTTTGATTAAAGTTTTCTCACTGAAAGCTTGATTACCAATCACAGAAATACCACGAATTTTTGCAATCAGTCCTTCAGAAATAGTAATTTTGACTAGTACGCGATTTCGTGACATGGGGGTCACGCTGACATCTACTCGAGCGTTATATCGTCCCAATTGATAATATTGATTTAATAAGCCTTGTTTGATCTTTTCAAGTACAGCAGGATTGTACACCCGCCCTTCAGCGATATCTAAACTTCTCATCACTGTAGTTAATTTGTCAGTTTGAATCACCGAGTTACCGCTTAGTTTAAGCTGCCCTATAGTTGGGCGTTCGATAACATGAATAATGAGTGTATTTCCTTCTCTTGATAAAGTAATGCGCTCAAAAAACCCAGTTTTATAGAGGGATCGTAAAATAGAAGCTGTTTCGGAAGTACGCAAGGTTTCACCTGATTTTATAGGTAAATAACTCAAAACCGTTGCTCTTGAGAGGTGTTGCAAACCTTCAAATTCTATGTTTTTCACTACAAATACCGAGGCCCACGCTATTGTGAGCGGAAAGAATAATAATAAAATGACTAAATATCGTTTTTTCATTGCCTGGTTTTTAGTATTTGGTGTGTAAGCCGCCAATTATCTTGGCTTTTTCATCTAAAATCCAGTTATTTTGATAATAGAAAGTTTTAACATGTTACTAGGGGGTTCGATAATATGGATGATGCTTATCATTAGATAATGGAGGAACACGATTGATCGCTCCTTGAAAAAAAGGTTTAGGAAGATACGATTGGCCTGCTAAAACAGAGGCTTCCCCCATCCACTCTGTTAATAAATTTGCTTTGTTATTTTCATAAGTATCAATAGTTGTTTTTAATTTCGAAGCATATAGAAGTAAAATCATTTTAATGGATAATGCTACACCATTTGGAATAGCGAGTGTCGATTGCAAATCTTTCATCACCCGATCAATAGCTTGACTCGTGTTGCCATATCGAACAAGTTGATGACGAAAAGGTCCAATAAGAATAGCAGCTAATAATAAATCTTCATGATTGATGAGCTGATTTTTACGTTCTTTATGTTGTTTGCGCGATAAAATGGTTAATAAATTTCGATAAATCTTATCAGAAGAATAGAAGCAATTTGCTATACCCTGGAAAATAAGCTGCAATAGACCTAATGAATGTAGCAAATTAAAAGCATGCTCCATATCATTTAATCGCAGCAATTTAATAACCTCTAAATATAACCTATTCTTATTGATTTTTGTTAACAATTGGTTATGCCTTTTGATAGCTTCTTTAGCTTGCTGTTCAATTGTAAAATTAAATTGGATAGCAAAACGAACAGCCCGCATCATGCGTAATGGATCAGCCTGAATGCTTTTATCTGGATCAATGACAAACCTAATTTCTCCATCGTTTAAATGTCGAATGCCATTGACATAATCGATAATGAGTTTTTGTTTCGGATCATAATATAAAGCATTAATAGTAAAATCACGTGAAAAAGGATCCGTTTTTAGTCCTCCATAAGCTGCATGTTGAGTGATCATACCCGCCTGATCAAGCTGAATCTCGCTACGTAAAGTCACCTCATCACGAAACGTAGATACTTCAACTATTTTATCTGGTGGAAATCTAACATAGACTAAAGGAAACCGCTTACTTGTCTTCTCACATTGCCCTTTAAACAATAAAGCTACTTCATCAGGATGCGCATTCGTTACCACGTCAAAATCATGGGGTTCCGCTTGATAAGATTTAATTACTTTCAAATATCGATCACGCACACAACCACCAACAAAAAGTGCCTCATGCCCTGCGTGGATGAGCTTTTCAATCACACTGAGGGCATGAGGCTCATCAAGAACAAGATTTATTTCATGCTTATTTGCAATAGGTGAGGTTTTTGATGATATTAGATTTTCATTTTTAAATTGCGTCTGTTTTTTCTGGGGTATATTTCTTTTTTCTTCAGAATGAATGAGTTCACCACCATCATTCGCTTTCGTTGTTTCATGCGTGGTAGGATGCAGATTAATTTGCTCTACTTCAAATTCCATAAAACTTTTTATGTTTTCTAATGTGTTATATTGTGAATGAGATAATAGCAATTCAGTTACAAATTGAATGGCATAATCATAAGCAGTAATAGCCTCTTGACGATTTTTTTCTGTTCCCACACCGTCAAATAAACAAGCATGATCAAATTTGGCTTTTAAGCAATCAGCGACTGCCCACAAGGAATGTACATAACTAACAAGATCTATATTATCTTTTTTACTACTCAACTCTTGCATCAAATGAAGTGCTAAATCAAATTCTTTATTTTTTACATGCTGAGCAAATAATTCAAATGTTCGCATGACAGAGGTGGATGCCATTGCATGTTCAGGGGAAATAGTTGGCTGAATCTCATCTACATTGGAATGATTTAAACACGTTTCTTTTTTATTTTGTACCACCTCAATATCTAACATGTGGTTTTTAACCACCCGCTGCTGCTGTATCAATTGAACTTGATCATTGGCACCTGGATATTGTTTAGCAGCAGCCTTGCTATAATGCTCTAAAGCTAGCTTGTGGTTTGTTCCTTGGCTCTTACCATACTGCAACATCCAACCCAACCTAAAATGAGCGTGAGCGCTATCATCGTTTTCTTCTGCAACCATCAAGCTATATTTCTTAAATGCTGCTTGAAATAATGATTTGATTTTTTTTCGGCTATTGTTGCTTGATTTTTCTAATTCACATAATTCAGCTAAACGAAAATAGGCATCAGCACAGTCTTGTGAAGCAGCAAATTGATAATATTCTTTTGCTTTACTTAGACTACGAAGAACCCCTTGGCCTTTTTCATATAAGGTTCCCAATTGATAATAAGCGTTGTCATACATATCGCCTATTTTAGGAGCATGAATCGCTCGTTCATAATACTGAGCAGCTTGTTTATATGCTTGTCTCTTTTCACAAGCCTCTCCCATTTTAAATAATGCGTTAGGTTCATCAGCTTCTCCCGCAATGGCGTAATATTCCCATGCTTTATCTGTGTTTTTTTCTATACCCCAACCATGTTCATACAATCGCCCTAAATGATAATTGGCTTCCCATTTTACATAGCCTTCCTTCAAATTTAAGTAAGCAAAATAAGCAAACGCTTTTTCATATGCGCGTTCTTGTTCGAATAACTTGGCTCGGGCTAATAATGCTTGCGCATGCAACCCACCAGATTCAAGAATAGCAAGATCATAAAAGTGTTTAGCATCCTCTATATTTTTTGAAACACCAAAACCAAATTGATAAAGGACCCCCAAACGAAAAGCAGCGTGTGCGTTTTTTCCTGGTTCTTGAAGTAGTTCATTCAACTCTTCAATTGCCTTTGGATAATTTTCTTGTTGCAAGTAAAGATGGGCTAATCTTTCCTGAGCATTGTTTGTATTGTGTAGATCGTGTTGCAACATGCCATGTTCCAAACAACAAGAAACAGGCTGCATATTCTTTGTAAGACGCTTATATTTCGCATAATATCGAATAGCTAATTTTTGATTGGCAGTTTCTCCTGTTAAGCCATTCTCATAAATATAACCCAATCGATAAATAGCGATTAAACAAGGAGCGTCTTGATGAGCGCGAAGTTTGTATGCTAAATAAGCCAGACGAAAACAATAGTGTGCTTGCTCACGTTTTTTTTCTGATTGTATATAAAGTTGACCCACTTGGTATTGAGCATCTACCTTCCCTTCAGCAGCATAAACAAGCAGTAAAATGAATTGGAGATTTTCCATAATAGCAAGAGGTAATATATTGTTCAGGTATTCGGTACTAAAATGATCAGTCTTGATAGATCCTGATTGTTTTGTAGAAGAATATAAAGCTTTAATTTGAAGCAACACTCGTCGTTGTTCAATTGAAAAATCATCTTTCCTATCTTTCGTGCTCATCAAATAAGTATCGATTAAGGCAATAAATTCCTCAATTTCCTCAAGCAAATATTTAAATAATTCTTTATTCATCGTGTTGTCTTTTGCATTTAAAATATTCCAAATTATCTAGGAAAGATGTATAATAAGCAATTCGTATAAAAATGAATCCCTTATGCCACAACTTCAACATAACCATCTTTCAATTTGCTACAAAACATTTGGGAAGCGAGATCATCCTTGTCTTATTTTTATCTCTGGTCTAAACGGCCAATTAATCAATTGGCCTTGCGAAATGATGCAAAATTTAGCTGATCGAGGATTGTATATCATTATTTTTGATAATCGCGATGTGGGCCTATCAACCTATTATGATCATCTGCCATCCCCTACCATTGCTGAGGCTCTTACAATCAAACAACAAGGTAACGATTTTGATCCACCTTACACCCTACAAGACATGGCGTCCGATGTCATCACGCTACTAGATGGATTAAAAATAAAACAAGCACATGTCGCAGGTATATCGATGGGCGGAATCATTAGTCAAATTTTAGCTCTAAACTATCCTGAGCGTATTCTAAGTTTAATTTGCATTGCAACAACTAGCGGAGATGCACATTTACCAGCAGCCAAACCTGAAGTGCTTAAATTTTTCTTTTTACCACGTGAGCCAGAAGAGAACGTGGATGTTTACGTCGATCACATGATGCATCTCTACCATGTTTACCATCATCCTACTCATATCAATGAGCAAGCTGCACGTCGTATGTATATGCAAAGTTATCAGCGCGCACATCATCCAGAAGGTTTCAAACGGCAACTGCTTGCTCTATTATCGGCCAAACCACGAGGTCGGCAATTAAAAAAAATCCGTATTCCCAGTTTAATTATTCACGGCGATTATGATCCTGTTTTCCCAGTTGAACATGGCTACCATTTAGCAGAATGCTTGCCTAATAGCCGTTTAGAAATAATTGAAAATCTAGGTCATGGGTTACCAGAACCCGTTTATGAGAAGTTCATTGAACATATTTGTAAACACATGAATAAAACTTAAGTAAACCAACCTATCCCCAATGCAAAAATAGGAGCTGCAGCAGTCAGGCTATCTATTCTATCTAATAATCCACCATGTCCAGGAAAAAGCTTACCGGAATCTTTCAAACCTACTTGCCGCTTTAGCATACTTTCAAACAAATCACCGACAATAGAAAATATAACGGTGATGAATGTTAATAATATAACACCCAGCCATTTTTGTCTTAAGGATGGTTCGAAATAAAATATAAGTAATGCGAAACACAGTGAAAAAATCAATGCGCCAATACAGCCTTCTCTCGTTTTACCTGGGCTAATGTGCGGTGCAAGTTTTGTTTTACCCCATTTTTTTCCAACAAAATAAGCAGCTGAATCAGCTCCCCAGATAAGAAGAAAGAGTGCCAACAAAAGATACACGCCTTGGGGTTGATTGCGAATAAAATTGATCGCAACCCAACAAGGAACCAAAACAACAATGCCCATTGAACCACGCCATACTAAATTTTTACTGAGTAAGCTACTTGTCGGATAGCGTAAAATAAGAATAATGGCGAACAACCATACGACAAAAGCCAGAAAAAAAACAATTGGCGCAAAAACAAATAGCATACTAAATAATACATATCCCATTAACGCGAGATACGCATAGCGCCAAAATAAGTTTGATATGCCGCTCAAGCGTGTCCACTCCCATGCGCCAATCAGTGTAATGAAAGCAGTAAAAATAAGAAATTGTATTGAAGAGAGATAAAATAATAAAAAAAGAAAAAGTGGAATCCATATAGTTGCCGTCAGAATTCTTTTTTTAAATTGATTGGTCATATGTTTGTACAGCCGCAGCAATATCATTCATTTGCTCACTGCTATTTCCATAACGTCGTTCTCGATTAGCAAAATAAGCAAGCGCTTTATCGAGCTCCGTTTCATTAAAATCTGGCCACAAGGTGGGTGTAAAATACAATTCAGAATAAGCAAGTTGCCACAACATAAAATTACTAATACGAATTTCGCCACTCGTGCGAATAAAAAGATCAGGATCAGGTAAATCAGAGAATGATAGTTTATTTGCGATATGTGATGGAGTAATAGCTAAAGCAAGCAATTTTCCTTCCGCGACTTCTAAAGCCAATTGCTGCACACTCTGATAAATATCCCACTGACCACCATAATTCATTGCCAACAATAACACCATGCCAGTATTGTCGCGTGTCTTTGTTTCAACCTCTTGCATTTTCATACGTAATTTTTCATTAAAGCGATGACGATCCCCAATAAAACGCAACTGAACATTGTTATCGTATAATATACCAACTTCGCGCTCTAGACCGATTAAAAAAAGTTCCATTAAATGGCCCACTTCTTTTACTGGGCGTCGCCAGTTTTCACTACTGAAAGCAAACAATGACAATACTTTAATATTTTTTTTAATACAGCTTTTAACGATTTGCCTAGTTGCCTCCACCCCCGCACGATGACCCGCAAGTCGCGGTAAAAAACGTTGCTTGGCCCAACGCCCATTACCATCCATTACGATAGCAATATGTTGTGGTAGTTTCAAAATAGCCTCGGGTTTTTATATATAGCCTTGCCTATATCGCCATTAAATCTGCTTCTTTTATTGTGGTGAGTTGGTCAACTTCAGCTACATATTTATTCGTTAACTTTTGAATGTCATCATTATGCCGTCTTTCTTCATCTTCAGTAATTTCTTTTTTCTTAAACAATTCTTTCAACTCGGTATTTGCATCGCGCCTTACATTACGAATGCTGACACGCGCATTTTCTGCTTCAGTCCGAACAACTTTCATTAATTCTCTTCTTCGTTCTTCATTTAAAGCAGGCATAGGCACGCGAATGACATCACCAGCTGTTGCTGGATTTAACCCCAAATCAGAATTGAGAATTGCTTTTTCAATGACTTGAACCATTTTTTTTTCCCATGGCGTAATTGTCAAGGTGCGCGCATCACTTACCGTGATGTTTGCTACCTGATTAATCGCCATCTCTGTTCCATAATAATCCACACGAATATGATCTAAAATGCTAGGATGCGCACGCCCAGTACGCAATTTGGTTATTTCTGTTTTAAACGAATCGATGCTTTTACGCATACGCATTTCAGCGTTTTTAATGAGGTGATGCATATACTCTCCCATTGTTACTCCACTTACTCCATCGCTTTAATCATCGTACCAATATCTTCGCCCAACATAATGCGTTTGAGCGCGCCTTGTTTATTCATATTAAACACACGCAAAGGCAAATTATGATCTTGGCATAATAGAATAGCTGTCAAATCCATTACACCTAAGCGTTTAACAATAACCTCATCATAACTTAAACAATGATAACGTTCTGCTTTGGGATTTTTAATCGGGTCATCGTCAAACACACCTTCCACTTTCGTAGCTTTTAATACAATATCTGCGCCAATTTCAATACCACGTAGAGCAGCAGCTGAATCGGTTGTCACTAAAGGATTGCCGGTACCGGCAGAAAGAATCACAACACGGCCCTGTCGTAACTTTTCTTGTGCAACAGAGCGGTCATATTGATCTGCCACACTTGGAATAGCAAATGCTGACATTAAAGTAGTCGGAATAGATTTTTTCTCTAAAGCATCCCGCAATGCCAACCCATTAATGACGGTTGCCAACATACCCATTTGATCAGCAGTAATTCTATCTAATCCTGCTGCATGTAAATCGGAACCACGAATCAAGTTGCCACCACCAATAACCAATGCTACTTGTACACCCAATTGAATGGCACCACTGATTTCTTGGGCAATACGAGCGAGTTTACTTGTGTCTATCCCAAATAAGTGATCGCCTTGTAACGCTTCGCCACTTAGTTTAAGTACAATACGCCGATAAATCGGTCTTGCTGGGGTTTCCATTCATTAGCTACCTTGCATTTGTGACATAACAGCATCGCGAAAGTCTTCAGAAATTTTTTCTATCCCTTCCCCTACTTCATAACGTGCAAACGCAAGCACTTTCGCGCGATGTTTACTTAACAATCCACCTACTGTTACATCAGGATCTTTAACAAAAGGCTGTCCGATTAAACTGACTTCATCAAGATATTTCTTTAAACGACCAGCCACCATTTTTTCAATAATATCTTGTGGTTTACCACTTGTCGCTGCTTGTGCAAGATAAATTTCACGCTCTTTTGCAATACTATCCTGAGAAACATGTTCTGGCGCAACAACAAGTGGTTTGGATGCAGCAATATGCATAGCAATATCACGTGCCAATTCTTTATGATCAACATCCAATTCAACAATCACCCCAATGCGATGTCCATGAAGATAAGTTCCTACGCAAACTGCAGTAGGTTCGCTTACTACCAAACGCCGAACTTGAATATTCTCACCTATTTTAGCAATTAACGCTTGACGCGCCTCTTCTACTGTCTGCCCTGGGTAACCAATAAGAATAGATGCAGTCAGGCTATCAAGATCACGCACTTTTGTTTCTAAAGCAGTTTTTGCTAATGCTTTAGCAAATGAAACAAAATGGTTATCACGTGCGACAAAATCAGTCTCGCTATTGACTTCTAACATAACCGCTTCCTTACCATCATCAGCAATGACAATCATACCTTCTGCAGCAATTCGACCCGCTTTTTTGTCTGCCTTCGCTCGGCCTGATTTACGCAATTCTTCGACAGCAAGTTCAATATTACCTTGGGTTGCCTCAAGCGCCTTTTTGCATTCCATTATCCCTGCGCTGGTACGTTTACGTAATTCATTAACAAGTGCAGCTGAAATAATTGCTGTCATATCTACCTCACTACTCGTTCGATGGGCTTTCGCTGACACCCTCACCAGGAGAAGGTGCTTCGATCAATGGTGGACTCGCCTCATCCTCAACACCAATATCGTCAAGTGTGCTCGCGCGTGCTTCTAAAATGGCATCAGCCATGCTTGCTACATAAAAGCGAATAGCGCGTGTAGAATCATCGTTGCCGGGGATAATATAAGTAATATTATCTGGATCATTATTCGAATCCACTATACCAACCACCGGAATACCTAAGCGATTAGCTTCGCGAACCGCAATTTTCTCATGACCCACATCAATAACAAATAAAGCATCAGGAATACCACCTACATTTTTAATACCACCCAAGCTATTCATTAGCTTATCTTTTTCACGTTCAAGACCTAGAATTTCTTTTTTAGTCAAACGACCAAATTTGCCAGATTCAAACATAGCTTCTAATTCTTTAAGTCGTTTAATGGATTGACGTATCGTTTTATAGTTAGTTAACATTCCACCCAACCAACGGTGATTAACATAGGGCATTTTGCAGCGCTCTGCTTCTTGTTGAATAATATCTTGGGCTGCATATTTGGTTCCTACAAATAGAACCTTACCTTTTTTGGCAGCAACACCCCCAATAAAATTTAATGCGTCTTGGAAGAGCGGCATGGTTTTACCAAGATCGATAATATGAATTTTATTACGAGCCCCATAAATATAACTTGCCATTTTAGGGTTCCAGTAACGGGTTTGATGGCCGAAATGCACACCGGCTTTTAGCATATCTTGCATCGTAACTTGCATAATGGTTTCCTCTGGGTTAAGCCTCCGCATATCCCCTGTGCCAACTTTTTTATTCGAATGTCGAATGAAAAGCACCCAGCAACAGGTTGGTCGATATGCGTGCGGACTAGTTATTAAACTTCAAAATGAGCACGCATTTATACCACAAGAATGGGTATGGCAACAATATGTAGATGAAATAGGACTGATCGTTATATGATTGAGGCTTCAAATGAACAAATATTGAATGCCACCTTATGTCCGATATCATCATAAAAACATCCCAAGATATTGAAAAAATGAGAGTTTCAGGAAGGCTCGCGGCTGAAGTCATCGATATGATTGGCCCTTATGTCAAAGAAGGCCTCACAACCGATGAATTAAATCAAATCTGCCATGATTATATCGTTAATGTCCAACAAGCTATTCCTGCCCCTTTAAATTATCTTGGTTTCCCAAAATCCATTTGCACTTCCATCAATCATCAAGTTTGCCATGGTATTCCAGGCCCTCGAAAGTTAAAAGACGGTGATATTATTAACATAGATGTGACTGTAATAAAAAATGGATATCATGGTGATACCAGTAAAATGTTTACCATCGGGAAACCATCTATATTAGCTGAACGCTTGATAAAAATTACTCAAGAATGTATGTATCTTGGTATTCAACAAATTAAACCCGGTGCTTTTTTTGGTGATATTGGTGCAGCCATTCAAGAATATGCTGAAAAAAATCGTTTTAGTGTTGTGAGAGAATATTGTGGTCATGGTATTGGTAAAATATTTCATGAGCCACCTAATGTATTACATTATGGTAGTAGGGGCACAGGAGATAAGCTAAAACCCGGCATGATCTTTACAGTGGAACCCATGATTAATGCTGGAAAACGCGATGTGAGATTGTTACCCGATGGCTGGACAGTTGTCACCAAAGATCATAGTTTATCTGCGCAATGGGAACATACCGTGTTAGTCACAGATACTGGTTATGAAATTTTGACAAAACGCGAAGAAGAATAAAAACTCAGCCTATGATGTTTTAAGCGGGGTGGTTCCCGCGGACAAGCCGCGGGATGACAAATACTTTAATTTTCAATTACTTAAATTTCGCTTAGACAGTACTGAGGTTAATTATTAACAACTTAAAATTATTATTCTTCGTTTTGAGAAATTTTAATTTTGCCTTAAGAAGCTTGTTATATCATTATTATCACTATGCCAACGACAAC
>Ga0155613_1108_pt1 | contig 19585 bp, 19 predicted proteins | sample RifCSPhighO2_12_FD_107270 | JGI IMG/M metagenome (GOLD analysis project Ga0155613, IMG submission 107270) | Gammaproteobacteria bacterium RIFCSPHIGHO2_12_FULL_37_34
ACCAAATTTCATGCAAGACGCACATCCAGTGGTGAAAGATATAATATGCTAGCAATGACAGCTGCTCATAAAACACTTCCACTTCCTACTTACGTCGAAGTAACCAATTTACATAACCATCGTAAAATTATTGTTAAAGTTAATGACCGCGGTCCCTTTGAAAGAAATCGAATTATTGATCTTTCTTATGTTGCTGCAAAAAAATTAGGTATGTCCGGTCGCGGAACAGCTTTGGTTCGTGTAAAAGCCATTGACCCTCATCTTTATCAACGATCTTTTTGGTTGGCAAAAAACCAATCGCCTGCTCACTTTGCTTCCCATCACCTTAGTAAAAAGAAACCTCAGCTTCTTTACTTACAAGTAGCTACTTTTCGAAATAAGGCTAACGCTGAACGTTTAAAGCGCCGTTTAATTTCATTATTGACCACTCCAGTCAAGATCGCGCATATGCCTAGTAAAAAACATTATCAAGTTCAAATTGGACCCATTAAAGATAGCGCCACCATCAATAAAATTAGCAATCGATTAAAACATTTTGGTATTCATGTGGTAATATCCCACCAAATACTCGTCCCCGCTTGGGATCCCATGCGAAAAAATGGCTTCTAAATGATTTATTTTCTTATCTCCATCATTGGCATCTTACTCACTGTAGCTATCGTGATTGGAATACACGAATTCTCACACTTTATTACTGCACGCATGCTTGGGGTAAAAGTTCTACGCTTCTCCATTGGCTTTGGTAAAAAACTGTTTAGCTGGCGTGACAAAAAAGATACAGAATATGTTGTCGCTCTCATTCCTTTAGGTGGTTATGTTAAAATGTTAGATGAAGGCGAGGGAGATGTATCCAAACATGATCTGCCATTTGCTTACAATCGACAACCCTTTTACAAAAAATTCCTCATTGTGCTCGCAGGACCCATTTCTAACCTTATATGCGCCATCTTTTTTTATTGGTTAATTTTTATAATAGGTTTTATCACACCTAAGCCTCTCATAGGAAAAGTAGATCCCGGATCAATTGCGGCTCAAGCTGGGTTAAAAGCAAACAGCGAAATTATTGGTATTGATACCCATGAAACTTTACTGTGGCCAGCCATTTTTTTGCGTATCGTTGCGCACGCTGGTGATCACGATCAACTCACCATAACAGTCAAGCAAGACCATCGCATTCAAACACATACCTTAAATTTAGCTAACTGGGTAATGGATAAATTATCACCTGATCCATTGGGTAGTTTAGGGTTACATCCTTATACTCCCCCTATCCCTCTTATTATCGGTACAATGAAACAAAACTCTCCTGCAACATTATCTAAATTACAAATAAACGACAAATTAATTGCAATTAATCAGAAGAAATTGAAAAACTGGGATGAATTAATTAAAATAATTGAAGCACACCCTCAAAAAACCCTTATCTTTTCTATTGAAAGACAAGGTAAAATACTAGAAACTCCTGTTAAAATAGGTTATCAATTCAGCGGCTTTTTTCAACAAGAAGGATTTCTCGGTATTGGACCACAAATAAAGTGGCCCAAGGATTTTTTTAAAACAATACAATATGGTCCGGGAAAAGCACTGATAAAAGCTTGGGAAGAAGTAGTTCATTTTACTTATTTTAACTTTATGCTAATTGGTAAACTAGTTGTAGGAAAAATTTCATTACAAAGTTTAGGGGGGCCGATTACTATTTTTGAAAGCGCGGGAGATGCATTAAATAGCGGCATACTTTCTTTTCTTGGTTTTCTAGCATTTATTAGTGTTTCAATTGGTATTTTGAATTTACTACCCATACCAGGATTAGATGGCAGTCATTTATTCATCCAACTGATTGAAGCAAGCACAGGCAAAGCGTTGCCTGAAAAATTTCTTATTGCCTTATATCGGCTAGGTTTTCTTTTTATTCTTTTTATTATGGTGCAAGCATTCATTAATGATATTTTACGGTTATGAGAACCACATTTTGGAGAAACAGCAAATGAAAAAAATAATCGTTTCACTGATTTTATTCTTGTTTTTACCATTGGGATGGGCTGCAACAACTGCGCCACTTGAAAAACTAACCGTCTTGCTCGATTGGTTTCCAAACCCTGATCATGCGCCACTTATTATTGCAAAACAACAAGGTTTTTTTAAAGAACAAGGTTTAGAAGTTGAACTTTTAGAACCAAATCATCCTGGTGATGTGTTTAAACAAATCACAATACATGAAGCAGATATTGGTCTTGCTTATCAACCCCAATTCATGGAACAAATTGATCAAGGATTACCGCTCATCCGTATCGGAACATTAATTGACAAGCCCTTAAATTGTATTGTTGTACTTGATGGTAATATGAAATCATTAACTGGTCTCAAGGGAAAACACATTGGCTTAAGCTCTAATAAATTATCAAATGCTATACTAAACGTTATGTTAGCAAAACAGGGTTTATCAAACAAAGACGTTGTAAAAATAACACAAACAGATCATGATCTTTCACAAGCACTGTTATCTCATCAAGTCGATGCTGTCACAGATATGACACGCAATTTCGAAGTGCCACAATTAGAAAAAGCAGGATATAAGCTTGCGGTCTTTTTCCCTGAAGAACATGGTATACCCAATTATAGTCAATTGATTCTTATTACCCATATGAACAATATTCACGATAAGCGTTTCCCGCGTTTTCTTGTTGCTCTTAGAAATGCAGTTGAATATTTGGATATGCACCCGCGTGAGGCTTGGCAACAATTTGCCAAACAATATCCTGAATCAAATAACAAAGTCAATCGAGAAGCTTGGTTTGCAACCATTCCCTATTTTTCAGAAGATCCAGCGAATTTTGATAACGATGAATGGAATAGTTTTGCTGAATTTTTATTTAAAAACAAATTAATTAAAAAAGTCCAGCCCATTTCTCGATATGCTGTGGTAATATAGATCGATATGCTAACTGATACATTAATCATATTAAATATTTCTATTTTTGCCATTTTATTTTTTTTATTTTTGAAACAAATCATGTCAAAATCAACACATGATAAACAAAATAAAAATCTTGAAGAGCAATTATCGCAACTTGATAAACAAAATCGTTCTGCTGAACAGCAGTTAAAAGAAAATCTTTTAATCAATTTCAATCGTCTCGAGCAATCTATTTTAGAAAAAATGAGCCATGCCCGAATAGAGCAAATTCAACACTCCTCTGCATTAAAAGAACAATTGCAATCTGCTTTTGCACAACATCGTGCTCGTTTTGATGAACGGCAACTGGAGACACTCAAAATATTGCAAGATACTCTACAAAAAGGTGTGCAACAAAATCGTGAACAAGTGAAAGAGTCATTAAATGATTATGCTAAAGAACTTGGTAAACGTGTTGAACAATTGACTCAGGTAACCGAATCTAAATTAAAAGAAATTAATCAGCAAGTTGAAAAAAGATTAACCGAAGGATTTGAAAAGACAAACGAAACATTTGGAGATGTGATTAAACGATTAGCGCTCATTGATGCTGCACAAAAGAAAATAACTGAGTTATCAAGCAATGTGATGAGCTTGCAAGAAATTCTCAATGATAAACGTTCAAGAGGTACATTTGGTGAAGTGCAATTATCCGCTTTAATTTATAACATGCTGCCTGAACAACATTTTAGTTTTCAACATCAGCTCAGTAATCACAGGCGCGTAGATTGTATGTTATTTCTGCCAGAGCCTACTGGAAATATAGCAATTGATGCAAAGTTTCCATTAGAAAATTTCCGTGTTTTAATGGATTCTGCCTTTTCAGAAGCTGAAAGACAACAAGCTGAAAAACAATTCAAAATTGATATTCGTAAACATATTCAAGATATTGCTGAAAAATATATTGTTCCTGGTGAAACAGCGGATGGCGCTGTCATGTTTATCCCGGCAGAAGCGGTTTTTGCCGAAATTCATGCACATCATCCTGATTTGGTGGAATATGCTCAAAAAGCTAACGTCTGGATGGTATCCCCCACTACGATGATGGCAATTTTAACAACTGCGCGCGCAGTATTAAAAGATGCTGCCACACGTAAACAAGTACATGAAATTCAAAAGCACTTACGAATGTTAGCTAATGATTTTGAACGCTTCCAATTCCGCATGGATAATCTAGCTAAACGCATTGCGCAAGCACACACGGATGCTGAACAAGTTCACATCTCTTCACGAAAAATTAGCCAACGTTTTACTCAGATTGAGCAAGCTGAAATTGAAGAATTAAATATTGAAGAACCAGCGACATTATTAGAACCTCCCCTATCCACCCCACCTCTTACCGCCTAAGTAGAGGGGGCTTAATTAGAAATTGATCCAAGGTGGGTGAATCAATCTTATATTCTGATACAAGTTCATATTGTTGAGATAACTCTTCTTTGATTTTTTGTTGATAATCTATAACACATTGTTCAAGGTAACGATCTGCCATATCCTCAAAATAAATTAAAATGTTGGATCGTAGCGCCTTTTCTTCCGCCAAAATAAGATATTTAACTATACCAAATAAATTTCCCCACTGGAAGAAAATAACAGGTGGAATACCACCTGGTAAATAAGGTGCGCCAGTTAAAGCTTGATTACCATGCCAAAAAATTAACTCCTGTGTATTATATTCTTTAAACTTTAAAAACTGTTTTTGGCTTAAACCAATTGCCACACGATGAGCATTTTTTTGAATAAATAGTTTGATTCTTTTTTTTAATCGCTGAATATCTTCAAAATTAAGTTCTTCATGCGGCAATAAAAATGTCGCTTGATATTGTTTTTGATGATGTTTTTTATAATACTCCAGATAATACTTCAACACCGGATCAAACTCAGCACTACTTAATTCTCTCTGATGCCACTCCAAAAATCGCATCTGATCACTCGTTAATGGTTTGCCACTAGCAAACGATTGCAAAATATCTACAGAACTATTATGAATAGGTTGGAGAATGAGTTTGGGACGCATATGGAAAAGACTCCTCTTTAGTAAACGTTTTCGAAAAATGCTTATTATATATTTTCTTTTCAATTACATCCTCTTCATCCACGCGCTTAGATTTAGCTTCATCAAAACGTTTTCCATCTAATTTTTTTATCGCCTGTACTGTGTGAGCAGTAGATGAAAAATTCTCAAATACCGGAGCTCTATCTATTTCGGTCATCGGAGAAAATCGTAGGTTCGTCATTTCTCGTCGCGGTTTACGTCTAGTGATGCATTTACTGATGATCATACCAATTGCCCCCCCTACTAAACCTAAACTGAGGCTGATTGCGCTCATCCCTAAAACAGTTGCAATATTTCCGCCAACCGATATCCCGATTGCTCCCAAGCTCATCGTTGTTACTAATGCAATGCTGGGAACCATCCCCATAGTAACTATTCCAGCAACTACTAAGCCCGTCACAAATAAACTCATCAATAGCATGTTAATTGCTAAACGAAATAACCCATTAGATTTATTTTTTTTATTCGTTTGTTTGATTGGTGAGGAGTGGTCGTCTTCTTGAGAAAATGTTGGCGTAGCGTATGTGGAAAGAATACGTTTAGTATGTATCATTAAATTCTGTAGAGGCTTTTCTTCTTCCGTAAGAAAATGAGACGCATCATCCAATAAAGTATCAACACCCTTACTCATGCAAAGCAAATTTGAAAAATACAGTTTAAAAAATGCTTGGGCTTTTTTCACCGCATCTTGTTTATAATTGTGAGGAACGTTAAAATGAGTTAAATAAGTTTGTAATGTTTCATTAACAATTTCATCGAAATCACATAATTCTTCAATATCTAACACTAACAATGTATTTAACCCTTTTGCCAATTGTAAATAACCTACAGAGTCTATAAGATTTTCATATTTTTTTGAAGATTCTCTTTTTTTAATTCTATTACTCTGGATTTTTTCAATTTCTTTTTGTCTTTTTTGTTTCTCTAAACTTCGCAAACGTTCCTTTTTTTCTTTAAGCGACTCATTTATATCTTCATCATTCAATTCATTTTTATCATATGATCTTTCTATATAGTGATTAAAATAGCCACAAGAATATAAAACAGATTGATTATGTTGATGCAATTCATAATAAGAAGAGTAATAATAACATTGCTTATACCAAGTTTTTTTTTCTTCTAATCCATGCAAATCTGAGTATTTTTCTGCAAGATGATGCCCGTCTGTTTTTTTAAGAATGATGCCGACTTCAAAAAGCAACTCAAAAAATATTTTCTTTTCTTCATACTTAAGATAATCGTGAAAATACCGTGCGAGCTCTCGTTTCACAAAAAATCGGGTATGCTGCGCATCCTGTTGAACTTTTTGAAGACGACAAAAATGATCAATATCTAATTTAATTCGTTCCGTTTGAAAATGGAAAATATATTCATGTAATAATAATTTTTTTTCTTCAACAATCGTTTGAAAAATTTCACTTTCGCTCGCATTTCTTTCTCTATATATGTTTCGAACACGATCATCAATTGTTTCCAATTGATGATGCAAATTGGTTTGCCATTCATCCCATTCTAATGTGGTTTGCTCCTCATCTTCACCTTCTAGTTTATGAGTTGCGATGATTTGCTTCTTTGCATAGTGCATTTCTTTTGCATGAAAATCACCAGATTTAAACCCGTTGTAAAGCATCAAAAGAGCAACATCATCTTTGCTAAACAATTGATACCCTCTAGTGAGCTTCCATTCCTTCTCCATTTCTTCTAATTCAGCTAAATAGTGGTACAAAATAAACAACCACCAATCAACATATGGCATGTTTATCCAAATTTTAAATTTCCATAATGATGGCAAATGCACCATAAAAAATCCTTTAAAAACAATAACTAATATTTGTATTCTCTATATTTCGAGTCGGCTTAGGTAAGCTCCAGAGAAGATAAAGTTGGTTCTTATGTTATTCTTTTTGTATAATATTTCTATTGGTTTTTTGAATAACTTCTTGTGGGAGGATAAAAATGAAACAGTTTATGCTGTTAGTCAGTGTTATTCTACTTAACACATCTATCTTTGCAGAATCTTCCAAAAATTTTTATTCTCTTGAAACACTTGGATCAGCTTGGCAAACACAGCTCTCTCATCCTAACCATAGTAAAAATGATATGGCTATTGTGTATGGTGGCGCAGATATTTCTCATCGTCCTTTAGCTACGCCTATTTTGGTTGCCTAGTATTTACGTATATTCTGATACTCGCGCAAAATATTTTCTGTGAATACGACAAGGGCCGTGTAACCGAAGTGCTTTAATATGTTGCAACGTTGTATAGCCCTTATGTTGCGCAAAACCATATGCAGGATAATGTTTATCTAGCATCACCATCCAACGATCTCTTACCACTTTTGCGACAATCGATGCAGCACTAATAGCGGGCACAGAATCATCCCCCCTAATAATAGCTTTTGCTTCACACGGAAATGTTGGGCATTGATTACCATCGACTAAAATACGTTTAGGCGAGATTTTTAATTTTGTAACAGCGCGCTGCATAGCAAGAAGCGTTGCTTGCAGAATATTAAGTTCATCAATCTCTGTTACACTCGCACTAGCAACCGCCCAAGCTAATGTGTGTTTGCGAATTTGGCTGAATAATATACAACGTTGCGAAGCTGATAATTGCTTAGAATCTTTTAGCCCATCAATAGGATGTGAAGGATTCAAAATCACAGCTGCAGCAACAACAGGGCCAGCTAAAGGTCCACGACCCGCCTCATCCACACCGGAAATTAAAATGTCGTCAGGATATTGTTTGGCTCGAGCGAACTTCATACACATCCTTGTTTGGCTGAATATCAATTGGTTTGTCTAATATATTCTTGACAACGAAACGTGGTCGTTTTCTTACTTCTTGATAAATTCTACCTGTATACTCTCCTACCATTCCCAACCCAAATAATACAATACCGATCAAGAAAAACATGATTGCAAACAAAGTAAAAACACCTTCTACTTCAGGGCCAATCATGATTCGTCTAATCATCAAGAAAACAACAAATGCAAAACTGCAAAATGAAATTAACATTCCTAGCATGGTAAATAATTGTAAAGGAAATACAGAAAACCCAGTGATTAAATCAAAATTATAACGAAGTAATTTATAAAAATTATAATTTGATGTTCCTGCCGCACGTTCTGCATGAGCAATGCCAACTTCAGTAGGGTTGGCTGCATAAGTTAAAGCCAAAGCTGATATAAAAGTTGAGCTTTCACCAGTAGATGCCATGAGATCAACAACATGACGACGATAGGCCCGTAACATGCATCCTTCATCACGCATGACAAGTTTTGGCACCATCCAAGCACGAAGTTGATTATGCCATTTGGATACTTGCAACCGCCACCAGGAATCTTGGCGATTTTCTCGATATGTGTTTACCACATCATGCCCTGCTTCTATTGTCGCAACGAGTTTACCCATTTCTTCTGGCGGATTTTGCAAATCTGCATCCATCGTAATCACAATTTCACCACGTACATGTTCAAATCCAGCCATAATCGCCATGTGCTGACCAAAATTTCCATTGAACTCGATCACACGGATGTGATGGGGTCGGCGTTCGTGCAATGTTTTTAAAATGCGAGCTGAATGATCAGTACTACCATCATTAATTAGAATAATTTCGTATGATTTTCCTAAAGCATCGATGGCGGCAGTTAAACGTGAATACAGTTGTTCGAGAACCTCTTGCTCATTATGAACTGGAATAACTATACTAATGTAAGGCGATGACATATAACCCCTTATATATTCGAAGGCATATATTATAACCACAACCCAACTGAAAATAAAACAATGACTCCAACTACGGTACGCACTATTTTCCAACGATTTCGCAAAATGAATCCCCATCCAACTACTGAGCTTACTCATCGAAATCATTTTGAATTATTGGTTGCTGTCATTTTATCTGCTCAAGCAACTGACAAATCTGTCAACAAAGCAACTGAAAAATTATTTAAAATAGCAAACACTCCAAAAAAAATGCTGGATTTAGGCGAGCAAGAATTAAAAGAATATATTAAAACAATTGGGCTTTATAAGAATAAAGCAAAAAATATTCTTGCTACCTGCCAACTATTGGTTGATCAATTCAATTCCAACGTACCTTGTAATCGTGAAGCATTAGAATCCTTACCCGGTGTTGGTAGAAAAACAGCCAATGTGATTTTAAATACTTGTTTTGGAGAACCAACTATTGCAGTTGACACTCATATTTTTCGCGTAGCCAATCGTATTGGTCTTGCTAAAGGCAAAACACCGCTAGCCATTGAACAACAACTGATGAAAAATATTCCTAGGCAATTTATTCATGATGCGCATCATTGGTTGGTTTTACACGGTCGCTATGTGTGCATCGCTCGTAAGCCACATTGCCCGCACTGTTTGATTCGAGATTTGTGTGACTATCCAGATAAAATGCAGATCTAAACTCATATTCCGTATTCTCCTCTAGAAAAAGTAATCAAATTGTGCCGTTACAACGTTATCATATTTGCCTGAAGCAGTACAAGTTGCCGAAACACATTGGCCAGTTGTCGTTGCAGCACCAGTTGGACCATTGCCTGTATCACTTGCAGCATAATTTTGATCATGACGAAACTCCATGCTTTCCAATGTATTTCTCCATAAAGCAGTATTCAAAACCAGTGCATACCGATTCAAAGGCAACCCAAGAGATAATGCTTCACTAGATTTTTGATAACCAATAGCAATCGTCGATGGCTGTTCAAACATTGAAAATGTATAAGCCAATTCTGTATCAAGCGCCCACGGCTTTGCACCTTGTCCATTAAAACTCATGTCATTTGGATTAAAAGCAGTCGTAGCACTTAAATATTCAACAATAACATCCATATGTTCCCCAAGTGCAAACACTCCGCGCAAATCAACGCCAGGAACGCGGTGCGAAATTTGTTCGTATTGTGAAAAACCATTGCCCACCTGAAAACCAGATGAGTCCGCAATGTTAGCTATGACACCCGCACCAAAGTTTCCATGGAAAAAACCTGTTTTGTAATTATATCCAATATTCACACCACCATTATTTAGTTTACTAACAGAGGCTGCATGACTATCTCCTCGAAACACAAATAACGAACCAAAAAATGTATTATCTCCTGGTTCCTTGACACCTACAGTCAATGCATTTGCTTTTGTTCGCATCATGACTTTAGTCATGGGATCTGTAATCATGAGTGATGAGTACGCACCAAATGGCACATAATATTTCCCGAATGTTCCGTAGTAAGGAGAATCATGCAGATTACCCAACGTAACAAATGCTTTATTAACAAACAACCGTGAATTAGAAACGGTGTAAGAGTTGCTAGTGGGCTTAGCATTATCGTAAGAAAATTCCATGAACCCCAAAATCCAATTGCTTGGGCCTAACATAAAAGCATCTAAGCTAACATTGCTAACATCAATATTGGATGTGCTTGGCTTTCCTCCTATATCTGTATAATTTGCTTGTGTCTGAATCGCGCCACTAAATAATAAATGCGAATGATAAGGTTCTTTCGGTGCCATACCACCCATTGCCATCAATTGTTCTCGTATGGATTTACGAATAGCCAACAATTGCAAATCAGTGTTTACACTTGGACTATTAATGATTAAATCATTCCCTGCGTATTGGATGGGGACACCAACATAAGGACCAGTTGAAACAAATGCTTGCCCTGGAACATCCAAGTCAAAAGGTAGATATTGTCTTTCCTCACTAGCAAGTCTTGATAATTCTTGCTGACTTAATGGTGTAGTAGAAGAATCTGTACTAGTCGTGTTAGAACGTTTGGTAAGCGTTCGGCGTTCTTTAGAAGTAACAGATGGTTGAGCGCTGCTTTGCTGTTTTTTTAAAAATTTAACTTCTTGTTGGAGATGAGCAATTTCTGACTGAAGAACGTTTGTTTGTGATGAGATTTTTTCAATCTTGGCGCGCTCAGAGGAATAATTGGTTGTTTCTGCCGCAAAAACAGGCGCAGTAAGTATGCTAACAGCATATACATATAATAAAGCCACGAGGAACTTTTTATAGGTTTTCATTAGGATTTCCTTCTCTAGGATGAGTTCAGATTGTTTCTATAAAAAATAAAGCTGAGCCAAATAACCTGTTACCCTAGCAAAATTAAGCTTACAACTCAAGAAAAAAATAGTAGACTTTTTATCTAGACTTACGCCAAAGACACTTATGATACGCCTATCCCAACGATTTTTATGTGATCTCGCAGCTCTTTTATTAGGAGCCATGCTAACTTTAGCCTTTTCCCCCTATAACATCTTCCCACTAGCGATTTTTTCAACTGCAGGGTTGATCGCTTTGTGGCTAAACTCCTCTCCCTCCCGAGCATGTTGGCTAGGGTTCCTCTTTGGTTTGGGTTTTTTCGGAACAGGCGTATATTGGGTGTTTCATAGTATCCATGTTTTTGGTGGCATTCCTCTATTCCTCGCTACTTTTATTACTTTTGTCTTTATCGCAATACTAGCTTTATTTCCAGCAGCAGTAGGCGGTTTAACAAATCGCTACTTCCCTCTTCCTACTCCCACAAAAATAATATTGGCTTATCCTGCAAGTTGGGTATGCATGGAATGGATACGCAGTTGGATATTCACTGGTTTTCCATGGTTATTGATTGGTTATAGTCAAACGAATTCACCATTAGCAGGTTATGCTCCTATCATTGGCGTATTCGGTGTTTCACTTATCACATTCATCACCAGTAGTTTAATCATCCATGCTATTTTGCAATTAAAACAAAATCATTTTCAATCCTGCTATTTTCATTTATTCATCCTAGTTATAATCTGGACAACTGGTGGTTTATTAAACTTTATCCCATGGACCCATCCAAGCGGACCGCCCATTACGATTAGCATGGTTCAAGGAAATATTCCGCAAGCACTTAAATGGTCACCTGATCATCTGCAACTATCATTAGATCGTTATGCCGAACTTTCTGAGCCTTTATGGGGAAAAAGCAAAATAATTATTTGGCCAGAAGCAGCTGTGCCTATGCCACTACAAGATGCTGCCTCATTTATTAATTTTATGGATAATAAAGCTCAAAACAGCCATTCTGCTCTCATTCTTGGCATACCCATTCAAACTAAAGATGGATCAGGTTACTATAACGGTATTGTCCTATTGGGTAAAAATAGACAAGTATATTTAAAGCGACGCCTCGTTCCCTTTGGTGAATTTATACCTTCCTTCCCTATTGTTTCACGGTTTTTCGATTTTATGTCTATTCCTATGTCTAATCTTATACCAGGCAATATGAATCAACCTCCATTTGAAATCGATCATATTAAAATATTGCCTTCCATTTGTTATGAAATTGCTTTCCCTGAATTGATCCATACCAATGATGAACATATTGGTATATTACTCACTGTGACAAATGATGCTTGGTTTGGTCGATCTTCTGCTGAAGCACAACACTTACAAATGGCTGCCATGCGCGCACAGGAATTAAGGCGACCGGTTGTCTTTGTAAGCAATGATGGCATCACAGCTATCATTAATCCTTATGGTAGAATGGAATCAGCAGCGCCTCAATACCAATCTTACGTGCTAAGTGGTAGCGTTCAAGCGATGACAGGCACAACACCGTGGATGACATTAAGCATGGATACTGTATTAATTATTTTAATATCCTTACTACTCATTGCAGCAGTTGACAATAGAAGAGCACAAACAAAGCGAGAATAGCAATGGAAGAACAATATAAACCCCATGATATTGAACTAAAAGCACAACATTACTGGCAAGAAAAAAATTCTTTTCAAGTCACCGAAGATGCCAACAAAGAAAAATTTTATTGTCTTTCCATGATGCCTTATCCAAGTGGTAGTTTACACATGGGACACGTTAGAAATTACACCATTGGGGATGTCATTAGTCGCTACCAAATCATGTTGGGTAAAAACGTGCTGCAACCCATGAGCTGGGATGCGTTTGGATTACCTGCAGAAAATGCCGCCATTCAACATCATATTCCCCCTGCAAAATGGACACGACAAAACATTGATCACATTCGCACCCAAATGATACGCCTGGGTTTTGCTTATGATTGGAGTCGTGAAGTCGCCACTTCTGACCCTCATTATTACAGCGGAGAACAATGGTTATTTTTGCAACTGTATAAAAAAGGTTTGGTTTATAAAAAAAATGCGGAAGTGAATTGGGATCCTGTTGACCAAACGGTATTAGCCAATGAACAAGTCGTCGATGGACGCGGTTGGCGATCAGGTGCGCTTGTAGAACGTCGCAACACTCCTCAATGGTTTTTAAAAATTACAAGTTATGCAGAAGAACTTTTACATGATATCGATCAATTAGAACATTGGCCACCGCAAGTAAGAACCATGCAGCGCAATTGGATTGGTCGATCAGAAGGTGTTGAAATTAAATTTGCAATTTCTAAGCATGATTCTCTCATTGTTTTCACTACCCGTCCTGACACTTTATTCGGGGTCACTTATCTTGCTATTGCACCACAACATCCTATTTGTCACAAACTAGCTGCAGAAAACCAAGCATTAAAACAGTTTATTGAAGCTTGTCGTAACATTAAAGTTGCTGAAGCAGATATTGCTACCATGGAAAAACGTGGCATGCCACTCAATATTTCCGCTCGCCATCCTATCACTAATGAAACTATTCCCATTTGGGTAGCAAATTTTGTTTTAATGGAATATGGTAGTGGCGCACTCATGGCAGTTCCTGCACATGATCAACGTGATTTTGATTTTGCTACTCAATATCATTTACCCATTCACCCCGTTATTATACCAATAGGCTCTCATTGGGATTTTACCCGTAGTGCTTATACTGGTGAAGGCGAGTTAATCAATTCGGCTGAATTTACTGGTATCACATCTAAAGAAGCGTTTACCGCGATTGCTAATGATTTAAAATCCCATCATCTTGGTGATTATAAAATACATTATCGCTTGCGTGACTGGAGCATTTCAAGGCAACGTTATTGGGGTGCGCCTATTCCAATTATTTATTGTCCACAATGCAAAACAGTGCCCGTACCCGAAAAAGATTTGCCTGTCATACTCCCAGAAAATGTAGAATTCTCAAGCGTTTCTTCACCACTTAAAATGATGCCTGAGTTTTATGAAACACCCTGCCCCAATTGCCACCAACCAGCTAAACGCGAAACAGATACCTTTGATACATTCATTGAATCTTCTTGGTATTACACTCGGTTAGCCTGTAAAGCACCGAATAAAGCTATGGTCGATGGTCGAGCAAATTATTGGTTACCAGTTGACCAATACGTGGGCGGCATCGAACACGCTGTGTTACATTTATTATATGCGCGATTTTTTCATAAACTGTTACGTGATCAAGGTATGTTAAATAGTGATGAGCCTTTCTCACGCTTACTTTCTCAAGGCATGGTATTAAATTGTGGCATCAAAATGTCGAAATCGAAAGGAAATGTCGTCGATCCACAAACCTTAATTGATCGTTATGGCGCAGATACAGTGAGACTATTTATAATATTTGCTTCCCCACCCGAACAAAGCCTTGAATGGTCAGATAGCGGTGTGGAAGGTGCGCATCGTTTTTTAAAACGTTTATGGACATTTGCTTATGAGAATAGTCAACGTATTTGCCAACAAAATCATTTACCGCCATCCAATATCCTTGGGTCAACTAATTGGGAAAAAAGTGACCCCAAACAAACCGATATTTTCCGACAAATTTATGAAATTCTTGAACAAGCCAAATTTGATTATGAGCGACAACAATTTAATACAGTCGTATCCGGGTGCATGAAAATTTTAAATTTACTAGTTAAACTTGACGATGCTGCGCCTTCTTTTATTGATATAAAAGATATTGTGATGCATAAGGGTTTAAGCATTTTATTACGTTTGCTTGCGCCCATCACACCACATATCACTCATCAACTATGGTTGGATTTACACTATAACGGAATCATTCTTAACGCATCTTGGCCACAAGCAAGTCCCATTGTATTTAAAATAGATACTGTTCAGTTGGTCATCCAAGTAAATGGGAAATTGCGCGGTCATATCCATGTTCCTCCTGATGCGAATCAACTATTCATTGAGACAAAAGTAAAGGAAAACCAAAAAGTTCAACAGGTTCTCCAGGGAAAACCAATTAAAAAAATAATTATTGTTCCAGGTAAATTAGTGAATATTGTTGTGGAGAAATAATGACTACTCTATTTTTCAAACGTATTTTCATTTTTTGTTCTACTCTTCTTCTTGTTTCTTGTGGTTTTCATTTGCAAGGTGAAATGCAACTTGCCTCACCCTTACACCGACTGTATTTACAAACGAATGATCCTTATGGACCACTTGCAAACAATCTCAGAGAATATTTAAAAATTTCCAAAGTACAATTAGTTTCCTCACCTGCTGATGCTCGTACTATCCTCACTATTTTGCGCGATGAATCATCACAAGAGCTATTAAGCGTGAGTGGTACACAACAAACACGGCAATACAATTTAAGAGTGACTGTAGCGTTTGAAATAAGCGATGCAAAAGGATTAACCCTTGTTAGCCCTCAAATACTGAGTGAAACACGAGCAATTACAATACAATCTAATCAGATTTTAGGTAGCAGCAATGAGGCAAATTTATTCTATCAGCAAATGCGTCGCCATTTAGCTTACGCCATCATGAATCGACTCGCATCGAGGGATATGACCCAACAAATTAACAAAAACTTTTATTTATCTCCTAAACAAAAATGAAATTAACTTATTTTCAATTGGAACCGCATATAGCAAAAAATCTTTCTCCCATTTATTTAATAGCTGGGGAAGATGTATTATTAAAACAAGATAGCATGAGAATCATTCAAAAAGCAGCAAAGCAAGCTGGGTTCATTGAGAAAATCCGATTGTCAATCGAAACAGATTCAGGTGAGCAACTTTATAATGCTCTTTATTCCTCTTCATTATTTTCTGAAAAACGATTGATCGAATTACATTTACCTTCGCTATCTCATCAAACCATCGCAACTATTCTTCAAGAATATGTAAAAAATCCATCCGCTCAGCAACTCTTACTCATTCATACTGGAAAAATTGATACCAAAACAGCTAAAACTACTTGTTATCGAGCAATGGAAGAATATGGAATAGTCATTGCAATTTGGCCACTATCACGCGAACAATTACTCCAGTGGATCCATCAAAAAGCAAAAAAATATCGTTTACAATTTACTCCAGCAGCTGCTCATTTGTTGGCAAATTTTGTAGAGGGTAATCTTATCGCCGCAGCCCAAGTGATTGAAAAATGTTACCTACTGCAACCACAAAATAGCATTGATGAGAATTTCATTGAATCGATATTGGTAGATGAAACACAATTTACCATTTTCGATTATGTTGATAGTATCATTGCTGGAAACGTATCACGCTCACTGCATATTTTATCTTCCCTGAAACTTAACAATACTGAACCTACTCTAATCATTTGGGCAATTGCTAGAGAATTACGATTATTGAATGATATATCACAACAACTCAAACAAGGCGCTTCTTTTGAGGAATTATTTAAAAAATATCACGTATTGATGCGCCGACAATTCTCCATTAAAAAATTTCTGAGTACATTTGGTGCGAAAGATTGCAACCGCTTTCTTTTACACATTACAACAATTGATCGCAGCATCAAAGGTGCAACCTTAGATAATCCATGGAATCAGTTGCAACTATTGTGCTTGAAAATGGCGAAAATGGTACTATCCTAAAGTGCACCAGAAGCAATTGGTACGTTATAATAAAGCTGAAATAATAGGAATCTCAACATGCATCAAACAAACAAAGCGATTGGTGTATTAGGTGGTACGTTCGATCCCATTCACTTTGGACATTTGCGTCTAGCACTTGAACTATATGAATCACTGGATTTGGCTAAAATTCACATTATCCCATGCTATCAGCCTGTACATCGGAAACTGCCTGTCGCCTCCCCCGAGCAACGACTTGCTATGGTAGAATGTGCCATTGCTAAGGAGCGAGCGCTCTATGCTGATGCTCGGGAAATACATCGTGGCATACCATCCTACATGATTGATACCCTCTTAGAATTGCGCCAAGAAATGCCTCACACGCCTTTGTGTTTATTGCTTGGTATTGATGCATTTTTAGGATTTGCTAGTTGGCATAGATGGCAAGAAATTTTAGAGTATGCTCATATCGTCATCGCTCATCGCCCACAATACCAACTACCCACAACAGGTTTAATTGCTGATTTAGTGAAAAAACGACTACAACATGACATCACCTCTATTCATAACAATTTAAACGGTACCATCGTCGTTCGACCCATTACTTCTTTAGAAATTTCAGCAACCGATATCAGAAAACAGATTGCAATAGGACGAAATCCAAGGTATTTATTGCCAGATGATGTGTATAATTACATTAAACAACATGGTACGTACAGTATTAGTCAGGTTTAACTATGAAATCAGATGAATTACGCGATCTTGCTATTGATGCTTTAGATGATGTAAAAGGCATCGATATTACAACTATTGATGTGCGATCGATTACCGTCATCACAGAATATATGATTATTTGCACGGGCCGCTCCACTCGTCATGTTGCTTCACTTGCTGAACATGTAGCAAAAAAAGCAAAAGAAAAAAAGGTGGCAAATGTGCGCGTGGAGGGCGGAAAAGAAAGTGAATGGGTACTTGTCGATCTCGGCGATGTGATTGTTCATGTGATGTTAGCTGCCACACGCACACTCTATAGTCTTGAAGATTTATGGGAACCTGTTAAAGAATTGCGAGAACATAAAACCAAACCATAGCCATGAAAATTCGTTTGCTTACCATCACCCATAAAGTTCCAAATTGGATAGAAACTGGTTATCAAGAATACGCCAGCCGTCTACCCAAAAACTGTGCCTTGGAATTAATTGAAATTCCTACTGAAAAACGTAATCGTTCAACAAATATCGCTCCTATTATTAAACGCGAGGGAGAAAAATTACTGGCTGCCAGCAAAGCCCATCACCTGATAATCGCTCTTGATGTAAAAGGAAAACTTTGGTCAACAAAAGAGCTGGTTAAACAACTCGCTGATTGGCAGCAGCACGGCGACAATGTTGATTTATTAATCGGTGGGCCAGATGGTCTTTCTTCTCAATGCATCAAAGAGGCGAATAGGTGTTGGTCTCTTTCACCTCTTACTTTCCCACACATCCTCGTACGACTCATTATCGCTGAGCAAATTTATCGAGCATGGAGCATCTTGCAGCAGCATCCTTATCATCGTTAAAACACTTTTGGGTGTTATCTGAATCACTGATCTATTGGAAAGCTAGACTCCAAGGCTATTATCCAATTGACAATATAACTAAATATAACTTATAATAACCAAATATAGGATTTTAAATGCGTTACATATTGCTTATAAAGAAACAGGCTAAAAAGGTATTACAAAGCTTGGATAGAATCGACCGTAATCGAATAGCTGAGAAAATTAAATTGTTAGGAGATAACCCTGACAATCCTATTTTAGATATTAAGCCATTACAAGGACAGCCTTATTATCGATTACGTGTTGGGCAATGGCGCATTATTTACGACAGAGATGATGAAGTAAAAATTATTGCTATTGCGAAAATAAAGCCACGTGGAGGCGCTTACAAATGACTTTACAAATTATAAAATCAATTGATGGAAAAGCAGAATATGTCCTGCTACCTGTCAATATCTACAATACGCTACGCAGCGAAATCGAAGATGCTTTAAAAAAAAAATATAGTGGCGAAGATTATGTACCTTTTGAATTAACAGACTATGTGGATAATGCTGTTGCGCTAGCCCGTATTAATGCTGGAATGACACAAGAAACGTTAGCGAAACACATGAACGTAACTCAAGCCTATATCAGCAAGCTTGAAGCTCAAAGCAAAGTCACAGTTAAGGTTTTAAAGAAAGTAAAAGTAGCAATTAAGGATAACAAAAAATAAAATGTTTTTTAGAGCATCACAATCGTTACTTTTAGCTTTTTAAAATTGTGTATAAAAAACCCGTCATGCCAGCTTTCACTCACAAAATTTTAACCAAACAGCTTCTTAGTCTTACACTGCCTGCAATATAAAATCTAATTTTATACATTTTAAACCAGCGGAACCGCTGGCTTAAAACACTTTTGGTCCAGCAGGTGTTGAATAATCAACTTGTTTGGCGCTACGTTTAGTAGTAAATAAATAATCTAGCCCACTCGTGCGTAAATAACACTCATATTGACCAAGAAGCGTATGATGCTCTTTTGATGTTAAATTGCACTTTGTTCTAAAATAGCTCGCTAGAGATCGAAAGTTCGTATCAAGTTGTGCACAAATTTCCTGGTATACTTGACGTCTTGCATCATCTAACTCTGATAATAATATTATGTTTATTGGTTCCCCATTTTTTTTAATAGTAGAAAATGGAGCCATCTTCACTGTCACCTTGGATTCTTTTAATGTAACAGTCAAATGATCACAAGCATAGTTAGCTGCATTCTCCTTAATAAAAGTCTGGATATCGCTTGATCTAACACCACGTAAAGATTCTCTA
>Ga0155613_1080_pt1 | contig 19269 bp, 21 predicted proteins | sample RifCSPhighO2_12_FD_107270 | JGI IMG/M metagenome (GOLD analysis project Ga0155613, IMG submission 107270) | Gammaproteobacteria bacterium RIFCSPHIGHO2_12_FULL_37_34
TGCTAAATATTGTGGTTTGGTATTATATTAAGATATTTTTCTATGCCTAAAAAATAGTCATCATACCATGGCGCAAGGTAGGAGGTAGAGAGCTATTATGTAAAATATTCCTTTAACCCAGCTAACCATGGTAACACAGTAACATGATCAATTTTCTTGGGATATTTTTCCTGGCTTAAACAAATGGCTTCTGAATTTTTTATATCTAATGTTAAGCGTATAAAACTATTAATCATGATAGGTGTAACGATAGAAGCACTTTTTATTTCTATGCATAATAATGGCTTATTCGGTCTTTCCACGATTAAATCAATTTCAACATCATTGGACGTTCTTAAATAACTAAAACGAAAATCCTTTTGATGATAAGAGGCAAGCCTAATACATTCTAATATAATGAAATGCTCAAAAGCATCACCATATCCACTTGTCTGTGCAACCAACGGCACCATTGATAAATGATTTAAAGCTCGTGTCACTCCTGTATCAAATAAATAAAATTTAGGTTTTGTATTTACTTGTTTTCGGATCGAATGATGAAAAGATTCCAGATAAAATCCAATCAAGGTGTCTTCTAAAATAGAATAATAAGATTTGATGGTTTTATCATCTACGCCAACATCACGAGCTATATTTAAATAATTTATTATCTTTCCGTTCGATTGTGCTGCGATTTCAAGAAATCGTCTAAAAGGATCTAATTCCCTTATTAATTGTTCTCCCCATATTTCTTCTTTAAGATAAGTATGTGCATAAGCATTAAGAAACAAATGTTTTTCTTCATGAGTTTGATAAGAATATATCTCTGGTAATGTGCCAAAACGTAGCGCGTCATCTAAATTAAAATAGTTATCTAATTCTAAAGAAGTCAACGGAAACAGATGATAAACGAACGCACGCCCAGCTAATAGATTCGCACCACCTTTTTTTAATTTGCGTGCACTAGATCCTGTCATAATAAAATACCATTTTTTTAACTTCATTAAACGTTGAACAACATTTAATAATTTTGGAATTTTTTGTATTTCATCAATGATGACGTACTTGATGTTATCTGTTAAAGCAGTAACAATACGGTACAATTCATTAGGATCCCGACTAAATCGAATTTCTTCTTCAACATCTAATAAGTCGATGAAAAAAGCTATTGCATGATTATATTCTGCTTCTACTAATGTACTCTTACCTGTATTACGCGCACCAAACAGAAAACAACTGCTTTTTATTGGTAATTTCAATAAACGTAGGAACATGTGCATTCGGACAACACTCCGAAATTTACTGTAATATTCGGATGATACACCGAAAATTGATAAACAGCAATAAAACCTAACAAGGCCCCACGTTAACCCGAATTATCATTAAATGAAATTCCGCCATCCTGGTAAACACCATAATCCTTACCAAAAATTCTAAACTGATTTAAATGAGTATCATCCCACCCATGGATGATTATGACCACACGGATTTTTATGGTCTCAAATTTTGACAGATAGAGCTCAAAGAAAGCTTAAATGATATAGGTAATTAATGATATAGGTAATTTCAGAAAAAAATGGCTAACTTCGAGTTAATCTGGTGGCGATTTTCGAAATCCTTTTACTACTTTACCATTTTTATTATCGACGATTTCACCATTAAAATTTCCAAATTTGCCTTGAGTTTTTAATAACATCCAATTATATAAATCGTCGACATTATTACCGCTTTCTTTGGCGACTTCACCTTCATCGAAATAAATAGTTGCAGTATAACGAAAAGGCATGAGGGTAGCTCCTCGTTAAGTATAAAAATATTATATCGGAAATTGTTATAAAAATGATTAACACACGCATTTTTCCAATAAAACACCTTATTTTTCATTAAATTGTGGTTTAATTATGTTTAATATTTGTTTTAAGAGGGTGGAGTTAGCAACAACAATGTTCCCTGTTTTCAGATAATCTTCACCGCCTTGCAAATCGGCTACTATACCACCTGCTTCTTTGACTAATAAAATGCCAGCTGCAATATCCCATAAATGAAGGCCAAACTCCCAAAAACCATCTAAGCGACCACAAGCCACATAAGCAAGATCTAGCGTTGCAGCTCCTGCGCGTCTAATATCTCCACAAGCGGGTAAAATGGCTTGGAGGATTTTAGTGGGGTTGCTATTCATTCGATCTGCATATCGAAAAGAGAAGCCTGTACCGAGTAAACATTCATTTAAATATTTACGTGTACTGACTCGTATCCGAGTGTCATTTAATTGTGCGCCCCTACCACGACTTGCAGTAAATAGTTCCTGGCGGAGAGGATCATAAATGATGCCATGTTCAATTTTGTTTTTGTAAGAAACAGCGATTGAAATAGCAAAATGGGGGAATCCGTGGATAAAATTGCGTGTTCCATCAATGGGGTCAATGATCCATATGTAATCACTCTCACCCTTTAATTCGCCGCTTTCTTCACCAAGAATGCCATGATGAGGATAAGCTTTGCGGATGATACGAATAATTTCTCGTTCAACGCGTTGATCAACTTCTGTCACAAAATCATTCGGATTTTTTTCGCTGATTTTAATCGTATCTAACCGGTTCATGGCTTTAATAATAATGTTTTCTGCTGCTCGTGCAGCTTCTATAGCAATATTAATGAATGGTTCACGCATAGGTAGTAATGATAAAATGAATAACACAAAGATGCTAGGGCTATATTACATGCTAGACCAAATTCGCATTGTTTTAATTCGAACCTCACATCCGGGCAATATTGGCTCCGTTGCAAGAGCAATGAAAACCATGGGATTAAAACAATTGTATTTAGTTTCTCCTGAACAATTTCCGCACGATAAAGCAAAAGAAATGGCATCTGGCGCGGGCGATATTTTGAATCAAGCAAAAGTGGTTAGCTCATTAATGGAAGCTATTGGTCATTGTTCCTTAGTGGTTGGTTCTAGTGCTCGGGAGCGAACGATACCATGGCCGCTTCTCACACCAAGAGAAATGGCGAATGAGATAAAGCTAGAATCTCCTGATACTAAAGTAGCTATTCTTTTTGGTCGAGAACAATCAGGGTTAAGCAATGAAGAATTGGAATGTTGTCATTTGCATGTGCAAATTCCAGCTGACCCTGCTTATAGTTCATTAAATATTGCTGCTGCCGTACAAGTGATTGCTTATGAATTAAGACTTGCCTTACTTTATGCAAAACCAATCGCCACTTGGGATCAGCGCGCTTCCACTATGGAAGAAATGGAAAATTTTTTTGTGCATTTACGCCAAGTATTAGTTGAAATTGATTTTTTAAAAGAAACGGCACCACGAAAATTAATGACACGATTGCGCCGTTTCTTTCTACGTGCTAGACCTGATAAAATGGAAGTGAATATGTTGCGAGGAATATTAACTGCTGTTCAAGAGAAGCGTAATTAGTCTGAACATTAGGAGAGCATATATGAAAAAGGATGAAGTATTAAAAAATGCATTTGCTATGCCACTTTATAGCCCATCATATCCACGTGGTCCTTATCGTTTTAATAATCGCGAGTTTTTTATTATTACCTATGAAACAGATATGGATATTTTAAAAAAAGTAGTTCCAGAGCCCTTAGAGGTTACAGAACCACTAGTAAAATTTGAATTTATCTTGATGCCTGATTCAACTGGCTTTGGAAGTTATGTTGAATCTGGTCAAGTGATTCCCGTGAGATTTAAAGGGAAAATGGGAGGATATAGCCATGCTATGTACCTTAATGATGATTCCCCTATTGTGGGTGGTCGTGAAATATGGGGATTTCCTAAAAAATTAGCTGATCCAAATTTACGTGTGATCAAAGAAACATTAGTCGGTACATTGAATTATGAACAATGCCGTATTGCAACAGCAACGATGGGTTATAAACATCAAGAATTAGATAAAAAGAAAATTCATAAAGCTTTTTTGGCACCAGGGTATTTATTAAAAATTATTCCTCATGTGGATGGCAAGCCGCGTATTTGTGAATTGGTTGAATATGTTTATCAAAAATTAGTAATTAAAGGTGCATGGACGGGACCTGCTGCCATTGAATTGTGTCCACATGCGATGGCGCCTGTTGCTGATTTACCTGTGCGTAAGGTAATATCAGCGATACATGTACAAAGCGATTTAATTTTGCCATATGGACGAGTGGTTTACGATTATTTAAAGAAATAAATCGGATGACTCAGCTCACTCAACCTATTTATCTGGATTATGCAGCGACGACTCCTATTGATAAGCGAGTCGCAGTTGTTATGCAACATTATTTAACGCAAGAAGGAATGTTTGGTAATCCTGCATCACGCCATGTTTATGGTAAGAAAGCGAGTGCGGCAATTGAACATGCACGCGCACAAGTGGCACAGGTATTACAAGCACATCCTAGTGAAATAATTTGGACATCAGGCGCAACAGAATCCAATAATCTTGCGTTAAAAGGTGCTGCCCATCTTTATCAACGTAAAGGCAAACATATCTTAACAGTGAGTACAGAACACAAATCTGTATTGGATACCTGCCAACATTTAGAAAAAGAAGGTTATCTTGTTACTTATCTTGATACACAGGCAGATGGACGTATTAATTTAAATGATTTTGAAGCGGCATTGCGTAACGATACTGTTTTAGTTTCGATCATGCATGTGAATAATGAAACAGGTGTGATTCAAGATATTGATGAAATAGCAAAAATAACTGCCGCCCGTCGGATGTTGTTACATGTAGATGCAGCACAAAGTGTTGGTAAGATTTCGTTCAATACACAAAACATACCCGTTGATTTGGTTTCTGTTTCCGCTCACAAAGCCTATGGGCCAAAAGGCATAGGAGCGCTTTATTTACGCAAAAAACCGCGTGTGCGTGTTGAGCCACTCATTCATGGTGGTGGTCATGAGCAAGGCATGCGTTCTGGAACGTTAGCGACACATCAAATTGTTGGAATGGGGGAAGCATGTCGCCTTGCATATGAGGAAATGCAAAAAGATGCAAAAAAAATTTTAGTTTTACGGGATCGATTTTTGCAACAATTACAACAAATAAAAAATTTTAGGTTAAATGTTACTATCCAACATACTGTACCTCATATTTTAAATGTACGTTTTGAAGGTATGATGGCAGATGCTATTTTAGAAAAACTCCCCATGATTGCAACATCAACGGCTTCAGCCTGTCAAGGGAAAGGTACAGAAGGTTCTTATGTTTTGCGTGCTATGGGTTTAAATCGTGATGCAATAAAAAGTTCTATTCGATTTTCATTGGGTCGATTGACGACACAACATGAAATTGATACCGCAATACAATGCATCAGTCATATTTTTTAAAATTTCAAGTTTAAACGTGCTACAATAAATACTTTCAAAAAAGGAGATGTATATGCCTGTCAAAAAACTGAAAGAATTTCTTGATAATCAGCGAGTGAAGTATGTTTCTATGACTCATTCACCCGCATTTACTTCACAAGAAATTGCAGCTGCTGCCCATATATCAGGTAAACAATTGGCAAAAACAGTCATGATAAAAATGAACGATCATTTAGCAATGGTCGTGATTCCAGCTAACAGCCAAATTAATTTCGCTAAATTAAAAGCAGCAACAGGGAGCGCGACTGATCTTGCTTCAGAATCTGAATTCAAAGATAAATTTGCTGGTTGTGAAGTGGGTGCTATGCCGCCATTTGGTAATTTATATGATGTGCCGGTATTTGTTTCAGATCAGCTTAGCAAGCAAGAGCATATTATTTTTAATGCAGGTTCTCATTCAGAATTAATACAGCTTGCTTATATTGATTTTGAGCGATTGGTTAAACCAAAAGTGATTGCTTTATAATCTATTTAATCTCTTCTTAATTTTTCCGTCGTAGCTAAAGGCGTGGGATAACGCATGACTGTCCAATAGCAAGATACAATAAAAGTTATAATAATGGCAGCTTCAGCCATGTAAGCAGCAACAGGAGGAAGCAGTTTGGTTTCTAGTGTCATATAAATGACTAAAAGAGAAAACTCACTCATTTGTCCTAGGCGGACGCCAATTTCCCAACTGATTTTTTTTAACTCTCCCGAACGCTGTAACAGCCAGTTAAATGTAATGGGTTTTAACACCAGCATGAAGAGTGCCAAGGTGAAAGCGGGAAGTGCGACAGCAGGAAGATAGCTGAAATTAAACCCCGCGCCAATAGTGAAGAAAAACATCACCAAAAAAAAGTCACGCAAAGGTTTTAAACTTTCAGCAATATAAAAAGCAATGGGGTTAGAAGCTAAAGTAACACCGGCAATAAACGCACCAATTTCTTCTGATAATCCCATGACGCGACTAAATTCCGCCATAAATAAACACCAGCCAATTGAAAGAATAAAAATATATTCATGAATCTTATCGAAACGTTCTAAGAGATAAGAGAGAATATAATGAGCAAAAATATAAGCAATAAGCAATAAAGTTGGAAAAGCGAAAATAATTAATCCTACTTGAGTGAAAGATAAAGAACGTCCACCCATAATTTCTAAAATTAAAATAGTGATAATAGCAATTATGTCTTGTAATAACAAAATACTGACAACTAATTCGCCAGTGTGTTGATGATGTAAAATGGTAGTGGGTAATAACTTAATTCCAATAATCGTACTGGAAAACATGGCTGTTACGCCAATAATTGTGCTTGTTGTGATAGAATATCCGAATAAATAAGAAGGAATAAAACCTACGGCAAAAAAAATGAGAGAACTAATAAGAGTGATTAAACTCATTTTGCGTAAAGAATGAAACAGATTTTGTGGTTGCAAATGTAATCCCAGTAAAAACAACAAAAAGATAATACCCACATCACCAACTTGCTGTACGATGGCTGTATTATCAATGAGTTTTAATCCAAAAGGCCCTAATATGGCTCCAAGAGCAATATAGGCTACTAATAACGATTGATGTGTAAATAACGCAAGTGTTGATAATACGGCTGTTCCCGTAAAGATAAGAAAGATAACGTAAGTAATATTATCGGGTTCGTACATTAATTTTCCTCAAGTAACGATATTAAATGTGTATTACCACCCACAGCGGTTGTATTCACTGAAGTAGATCGCTCGATACATAACCGCGGCAAATAATGTGGGCCACCAGCTTTAGGCCCTGTTCCTGATAAACGCTCACCGCCAAACGGTTGTACACCAACTACTGCGCCAATCATATTTCGATTAACATACCTATTGCCTACTGGCATACGGTCTATAATAGATTCTACCACTGAATCGATGCGACTATGAACGCCTAATGTTAATCCGTAACCGGTATCTATAATATTTTGCATTATTTTTGTTAATTCGGTAGAACGATAACGAATCACATGTAAAATGGGGCCGAATATTTCACCTTCAAGTAGGCTTAAATGATTTATTTCAAACACGCAAGGAGCAAAATAATAACCTGGGGGTGTTTGTCGTAAGGGTACCTGGGCTAATAAAGTAGCTTGCTGGTTCATTTTAGCAAAATGGTTTTTTAACATGTGCAAAGCGTTTTCGTCAATCACTGGTCCAATATCGGTTGCGAGCAAGCGAGGATCGCCAATGGTTAATTCGGCCATATAGCCTTTGAGCATTTCTAATAAAGTTGGTGCGCAATCATCTTGTACAAATAACACCCGTAAAGCCGAACAGCGTTGCCCTGCGCTATTAAAAGCAGATTGAGCAATGTCAATTACTGTTTGTTCGGGAAGTGCAGAGGAATCGACAATCATGGCATTTTGTCCTCCAGTTTCTGCAATAAAAAGAGCGATAGGACCTAAGCGATTAGCAAGCGATCGCTCAATTATTTTTGCAGTTGCTGTGGATCCAGTGAACATGACGCCAGCAATTCGTGGATCAGCTACCAATTTAGCGCCAATGATGCTTCCTTCACCTATTAGCAATTGTAAAACATCTTTTGGAATGCCAGCTTGATGTAAAATTTGTATCGCTTGATAAGCAATGAATGGCGTTTGTTGGGCTGGTTTAGCAATGACTACATTACCAGTGACAAGAGCCGCAACAATTTGGCCGGTAAAAATAGCTAATGGAAAATTCCAAGGACTAATACAGGCAATCACGCCACGTGGATGCAAACTGAGTGTATTTTGTTCTCCAGTTGGACCAGGTAAGCGCATTGGTGTGAAGTCTAGTTGTGCGCGGTAAGCATAATAGCGACAATAATCGATGGTTTCACGTATTTCGGCGATACAATCTAGTATACATTTGCCTCCTTCTTCGGCAAGCAGTGTGATGAGCATGGGCATATCACACTGAAAATATTCAGCGGCTCGTTCTAATATTTTGGCGCGTTCAATAACAGGAACAGCTGCCCAGGATGTTGTTGCGTGGGTTGCAATTGTTAATGTTTTTTCAATGTCAGTTTCATTTGCATCGCTTGTTTTCCCTATACGAGACAGATCATATGGAGAGAGGATAAATTTACTATCTTTGCTAATAGGGATTTGTCCATTGATTAGTGATCCTGCTTGCCAAATTTGTTTTTGGTTTTTTTCCATTTGTTTTTTAAGTGTTTGCAATTCGTTGGCATGTGATAAGTCTAATCCTTCCGAATTAAGCCAATCCTTATAAATATATTTAGGAAGTGGAATATAAGGATGAGGTTTGCTCTCGATCGTAGCAATTCGTGCGACAGGATTAAAAACAATTTTTTCGATAGGAATAGTTTCATCAGAGAGTTGATGCAGAAAGGATGAATTTGCACCATTTTCTAAAATGCGACGTACAAGATACCCAAGTAAATCGTGATAGGTGCCAACAGGCGCATAAATTCGGCAAATTGGTTTGAAGTTGGTTTGACTTAATAATTGATCATAGAGTGGGCGGCCCATACCATGAAGACATTGAAATTCATAATTGTCTTGAGAACCTGTTATTTTTGCTATTTCAAGCACAGAAGCGATGCTATATGCATTATGTGTGCCAAATTGAGAATAAAATTGTTCTGATTGCGAAAGCAATTTTTTAGCGCAGGCAATATAAGAAACATCAGTTGAGTTTTTTCGAGTAAAAACGGGGTAGGTATGGAATCCGTGTATTTGGGTATTTTTGATTTCTGCATCCCAGTAAGCACCTTTCACTAATCGTACGGTGATTTTTTTTGAGGCGCGTTTAGCGAGGTCTGCGAGCCAATCAATCACATAAAATGCTCGTTTTTGATAAGCTTGAATGGCTAAACCTAGCCCATCCCAGAGAGCTAAAGCAGGATGAGTAAAAACAATTTCAAAAATATCAAGAGAAAGGTCTAATCTATCTGTTTCCTCAGCATCGATGATTAATTGGATAGAATGTTGTTTTGCTTTTTCAGCAAGAGCCAATAACAAAGGGGGAAGTTCTTTCAGTATTCTTTCTTGTTGCGTATATTCATAGCGTGGGTGTAGGGCTGAGAGCTTAACAGAAATACTGTTATTTTTTTCTACACTGTGCAGCTTATAGGTTTGACCAATTACTTCTATGGCCTTAGTGTAAGCAGCAACATAACGTTTTGCATCTTCTGCAGTACGAGCGGCTTCGCCTAGCATATCGAAGGAAAAATGATATCCTAGCTTTTCAAGTTCGGGTGCCCGTTTTAAAGCCGATTGAATGTCTTGTCCTATAATAAATTCTTCACCAATCATTTTCATGACTTGTAAGATAAGTGGTCTTACCATGACTACCCCAATCCGGCTGGTGGCACGCTTTAACGAATCCAGCCATTTTTTTTGCTCGTTTAATTGTGGTTTATATATTTTTCCAGAGAGTAAAAGCGACCAGGTGGCAACGTTTGCAAATAGCGAAGAAGTTCTACCAAGCTGATTCTTCCAATGAATGGTTGCGATTTTATCGGCGATGAATTTATTTTGCGTAGCTGTATCAGGTATACGAAGCAAGGCTTCCGCTAAACACATTAAGGCAATTCCTTCATCAGTAGAGAGATCGTATTGCAAGAGCAAGGTGTTCAATTTGCTAATTTTTTTATTTTTTCTAGCGCCAATGAGCAATTCTTTGGCTATAATTTCTATTTGGGCTAATGTAGCTTCAGGTAATTTAGCTTGCTGAATGAGGTGCTGGATACATGTAGTTTCATCCATTCGGTAAGCATTTGTGATAATATCTCGCAAAGGATGAGATGGGCGAATCGTGGTTAGCATAGTTTTCCCTTAAAAAATCAATTGGATTAAGTTCACAATATATCAAAATATTGAAACGAGAAAAAATGAATCGACAACCTTCAACAAATTTATCACGTCGTTTTCGCGGATTATTACCTATTGTGGTCGATGTGGAAACCTCGGGGTTAAACTCAGATACCGACGCGCTTCTTGAGATAGCTGCTGTGACGCTTGCTATTGATCAAGAAGGTAAACTGTGTCGCAATCAAACGTATGCCTATCATGTGGAACCTTTTTTTGGCGCTCGTTTGGAAAAAGAATCATTAGAAATTACTGGCATTGATCCATCTCATCCTTTTCGTTTTGCTATTCCAGAAGCGCAAGCTTTGCAGCGCATTTTTACGATAGTAAGAATGGAGCTAGAGATAACGGCGTGTTACCGTGCAGTATTAGTTGGACATAATGCTTGGTTTGATTTGAATTTTATTTTAGCAGTAGCAAAAAGATCCCAACTTCGTTCTCTTCCTTTTCATACGTTTACTACCTTAGATACTGCTTCATTAGCGGCAGTTGCTTTGGGGGAAACGGTTTTAGCTCGTGCAGCACGACGTGCGCGCATTCCCTTTGATATAGAAAAAGCACATTCCGCTATTTATGATGCTGAGCGCACAGCAGAGCTTTTTTGTTATTTAGCGAATCGGTTTAGGTAAATTCGCTCCGAGGTTCCTTGACAAACAGTACGCTATCACGTACGCTTTATTTAACATAAAGGATCTTAAGATATGGCTACTTATACTGCTACTAAAGCTAGAGCAAACTTGTATCGATTAATTGATCAAGTTTCTCACTCACACAAGCCCATTCATATTACTAGCAAAAAATCTAACGCTGTTTTGGTATCTGAAGAAGATTGGTCTGCTCTACAAGAAACGTTGTATTTATTGTCTATTCCTAATATGGGCACATCCATCAGAAAGGGATTGAAAATACCATTAAATAAATGTGATGAGAACCTTGACTGGTGACATGGAAAATTATTTTTACCAAACAAGCTCAAAAAGATGCAAAACGGTTAGCATCAGCAGGCTTTAAGCCAAAAGCTGAAGCCTTATTAAGTTTATTGAAATCAAATCCCTTTAAAAATCTACCACCCTATGAAAAATTGATTGGAGATTTAACTGGTGCTTATTCACGACGAATCAATATTCAACATAGACTTGTTTATCAAATTTATTTAAAAGAAAAGACCATTAAAATTATTCGCATGTGGACTCATTATGAATAAAGCATGCATTTTCTGTTTGGTTTATTTCATTGGATACAAAAAAAAGCCCGCAAGAAGCGGGCTTTTTTAATATATTGAAAATTAACCGAATTTGACCGCAGCTCGTAAAGAAACGAGATTAGTGACATTACCTGTGCCGCCACTACGACGACTAAAGGCATTGTCATTATCCCATTCTACACCGAGATTGGTTGTACCCATGCTTTGGCTTTTCCACATATCAATGTTGTATCCAGCCAACCAACGGCTTTGCGGCAGGTTTAAGCCAGCAGCTTCTCCGCTTGATTGATAACCAACATAGATATTTTGGTTTTTATTCCACACATCAAAGCCATAACCAGCTTGGAGACCCCATGCCCATGGTCTTGCGCCATTTACACCTGCAGCAGGTGTAGTAGCGGTTCCTGAACCAACAGCAGCAGAGCCTGCAGCAAGGCTATTATTACCACGGCTTGGCATATCGCTAGCGTTAAAATTGGATGATGTTCCTGTCCAACGAGCGCCAATGGTGAATGGCCCACTATTCACATCCGCGTATAATGCGTAACCACCAACACGACTGTTATAGTTAGAGCCTGTAAAATTGACTACGCTGTAAGCAATATCGTTAGCGCCAATGATGTTATAAAGATAAGCTGCTCCAAGATCGAATCCAAGCTGATCATTTACCATATCATAGCCTAAGGCAGCGCCAACATTGGTAGGTCTACTACTTTGTGTAACTTTATTTATAGGATCGTTAAATGCATAGAGTGATCCGTGAAATCCGCTATATAAAAATCCAAGTTTGACTGAAGTCGCTAATACTTCTGACATGACTTGAGTCATGCTAGCAGTAATAGGATGTATATCATAACGACCAAAATCTTGGAATTGCTTACCAACTTGTATGAAGACAGGTGTCACATCAAAATTAGAGAATGTGGCAAATGCTTGTTCAAGTTGAACAACATTATTAGCAGTACCGTTAATGTTATTAACATAAGCAGCGCTATATTCAGCAGACCCAAAATTATTAAATAAAGAAGGGTTAGCATTGGTTGTTGGATTACTAAAGCTAAGACTTGCAAATGCTTTAGTCCAATCATTGACCCTTGCTCCCACGTTTAAATATGCATCATTAATGGAAATGAGTTGATAATTTTCACCCATAATGTTTGCATTGCGATTACCCCAATGGAGATCAGCATTGAGACCACCACTGACCAGAATGCGGTTAAACCAACCTGGATTACATGGATTGGGTAAAGAACGACCCATATTTTGTGTCATCTCTACCATAGTCATAGCTGATGCAGGAATGGTGCAGACTTCTGGAGCAGGTTGCATATTACCCATATCCTTATAGTCTTTATAATCCCTTTGGGCCATTTGTTGTTTCATCATCTTATGATGATGTTTTTTCTTGGTATGTGTTGCAAAAGCTGGGCAACTTATCAAACCAAGAATGCTCATTGATGCAACAACGAGTTTTAATTTCATAGTTGAAGTATCTCCTTGAAATATTATCCGGACGAATTTAAGGTAACTCATAATTGTTTAATATTGCAAGCAAATTTTCATCCAAACACGCTAAAGCTGCGCATTTTAGTTTAATTGCAAGCAATTTTTATTCACATCATGAAAAAATGTATAATATAAAACAACCGAATATTTTATATAACATTTTTCATGCGGAGAGATTTTATAACAGAGATAAACAAAAAGTTAAAGGGGTTTTAAAAGAAATTTTATCGCAAGCGCGAATTTATTTCGCGCGTAGCGATATCAATATTTTTAGAATAGTTATAACTGACCAGCTTCATTCGAAAGAAATTGTGCAACACCTTCAGTGGTTGGTTTAATACCCATTTTTCCTTTGGTCCAGCCAGCAGGGCATACTTCACCGTTTTTTTCATGAAATTCTAATGCATCCACTAATCGTAATAATTCATCAACATTGCGACCCAATGGCAAATCATTGACGATTTGTGATCGTACTATGCCTTGTTTATCGATTAAGAATGCACCACGTAGTGCGATATGCGCGGTGGGGTGTTCAACGCCGTAAGTTTGACATATATGATGATTAACATCTGCAATAAGTGGGTAATGAATTTGCCCAATACCACCATTGGTAACAGCAGTATGGCGCCAAGCGCTGTGAGTAAATTGCGAATCAATGGATACACCCAGGATTAAAGTGTTGCGTTTTTCAAATTCTTTTATGCGATTATCAATAGCAATTAATTCTGATGGGCAGACGAAGGTAAAATCTAATGGATAGAAAAAAATAATACTATATTTATTGGTAATGGCTTTATGTAAATTAAAATGATTATTAATTTCACCATTTGCCATTACTGCTGCTGCAGTAAAATCAGGAGCTTTTGTGCCGACTAATGTTGTCATAATTCATTCCTCTTGTTTTCAATGAAAGTGCTTAAAAAGCCGTCTATTATATCTTATATTTTTATAAAATGTGTAATAATGATGATAATTCAGGAATTCTCACTTAAATAGCTAGAGAGGTTATATCGATGATGTTCGGATTAATTTTATTAGGGGTGATGCTAAATGCAGGTGCCCAGCTTATGCTAAAAGCAGGCATGACTCAAATTGGACATTTTGATTTTAGTTTGGCAAGTGCTATTCCAGTTAGTTTTAAAGTCATGAGTAACCCGCCGATTATGATCGGTTTGATGATGTATGTGATGAGCGTTGGTGTGTGGTTATTGGTTTTGTCTCGTGTACAGGTTAGTTTTGCTTACCCTATGCTTAGCATTGGTTATATAGTCAATGCCTTAGCGGCTTATTATTTATTTGGGGAACCGCTTACCTCACTGCGTATTTTAGGAATTTTTATTATCATTGCTGGTGTGTATTTAGTTGCTCAAAGTAGCTAATTATAAAAGGTATAGCCTATGTCTGAGTTTTTACCGTTTTCTCGTCCATCTATCAGTCAAGCAGCAATTGATGAAGTGATCGCTTGTTTGAAAAGCGGGTGGATAACAACCGGCCCTCGTGTTGCGCAATTTACCGAAGCATTGAAAGAATATTTTTATGCTAAGGAACGTGAGCTATCGCATCTTGAGGCGCCATTTGTTTTATTATTGGCATCTGCTACGGCTGGATTGCATCTTGCTTTACTTGCGCTTGGATTGCAACCAGGAGATGAGATTATTACCACACCGCTTACTTTTGCAGCCACATTAAATACTATCGTTTTGGCAGGCGGTAAACCTGTTTTGGTGGATATTGATCCTAAAACATTCAATATGAATATTGAATTATTAGAACAAGCTATTTCTCCACATACTCGGGCTATTTTGCCTGTACATTTTGCAGGATTGGCGGTTAATTTAGATGCTTTATATGAAATTGCTAATCGGTATGGATTGCGGGTAATTGAAGATGCTGCTCATGCGATAGGCTCAGAATATAAAGGTAAACGCATTGGTAGTTTTGGTGATACGCAAGTATTTAGCTTTCATCCTAATAAAAACATGACGACTGGCGAAGGGGGGTGTGTTGTTACCCGTGATCAAGATATGGCTGAGCGAATTGCACAATTACGGTTTCATGGTATCGATAGACAAGCTTGGAATCGCTATGGTAAACATGGTAGCCAAGATTACGAAATTGTGTTACCTGGTTATAAATTTAATATGACTGATATTCAAGCTGCGATCGGTATTCACCAACTGAAAGATTTAGCCAGTTTTATTGCTCGTCGTAATGAATTAGCAAATCGATATCATGAGGCATTATCTGATTGGGTGCAGTGGACGTTACCCACACGACCCCATTATGATCATTTGCATTCATGGCATATTTATACACCGCTTATCAATGAAGATATCACACATATCAATCGTGATGAGTTTATGCGAGCCATGCAGGAGAAAAATATTGGTACAGGCTTACACTATCGTGCTGTTCATTTATACCCTTATTATCGGCAAGTATTTGGTTTTAAATTAGGAGATTTTCCACAGGCAGAAGATGTGTGCGAGCGTATTGTTAGTTTACCTTTGTTTCCTGGGATGACAGATGCTGAACATGATAGAGTGCTTGATGTCATGTATAGCGTTTTTAATTAAATAGGCATATTAGATACCTTATGAAAATTTTAATGCTTGGTGCAAATGGGTTCATTGGCGGCCATTTATGTGATGCAATCATGGCTAAAACAGATTGGCAGATTAATGCTATGGATTTGTCACATGATAAATTACAAGTTTATTTAAATGATCCCCGTTTCCGTTTTAAAATTGGTGATATTACCGAAGAAAAAGAGTGGATTCGTACGCAGGTTGAAATGTGCGATGTTATTTTACCGCTGGTTGCTATTGCCACCCCCGCTTTATATGTGCAAGACCCGCTTCGTGTATTTGAGCTTGATTTTGAAGCGAATCTTACAATCATTCGTTTATGTGTTCACTATAACAAGCGGATTATTTTTCCATCTACTTCCGAAGTATATGGTATGTGCCCTGATAACGAATTTGATGAAGAGGAAAGTTATTTGGTGACAGGACCAATTAATAAAGAACGTTGGATTTATTCCACCTCAAAACAATTATTAGATCGTTTAATTTATGTGTATGGCAAACATAAAGGATTAGCATACACTTTGTTTAGACCTTTTAATTGGTATGGTCCGCGCTTAGATAATGTTTTTAATCCAAAACCAGGTGGTTCACGTGTTTTAACACAATTTATTGGTAATATTTTACGTGGTGAAAACATTAATTTGGTGAATGGTGGATTGCAGCAACGTTGTTTTACTTATATTGATGATGGTATCGATGCGCTCATGCGCATGATTGAAAATAAAAATAATTGTGCCAGCAGTAGAATTTTTAATATTGGTAATCCTTTAGAAAATATTTCTATTCGCCAATTAGCAGAAACGCTTTTGCAGCATATTATTCAATATTTTCCACGCTATGCTTTGCAAGCCAAGCAAGTGCAGTTGGTTGATGTAGATGCTAGTAGTTATTATGGCGATGGTTATCAAGATGTTACCTTGCGCGTTCCTATGATTTTGCGTGCCAAAGAATATCTTGGGTGGGCACCTCAAGTTGATATGAATGTGGGATTGCGTAAAACGTTAGATTTTTATTTATCGTCTTAAGGTATGCGTTGAATTTGTGCGCCTAACTGAGCTAGCTTTTCTTCTATACATTCATATCCGCGGTCGATGTGGTAGATACGGTTAATAATCGTTTCACCTTTTGCTGCTAATCCAGCTAACACTAAGCTTGCAGAAGCTCGCAAATCAGTAGCCATAACAGGAGCGCCATGCAATTGATCGCATCCGGTAGAAATGGCGGTATTACCTTTTAGTGAAATGGTTGCTCCCATACGTTGTAATTCTTGAACATGCATGAAGCGATTTTCAAAAACAGTTTCAGTGATGATACCTGTTCCATAAGCAACTGCATTTACTGCCATCATTTGTGCTTGCATATCAGTAGGAAAGGCAGGATAGGGCGCCGTACTAATATTGACAGCACGAGGGCGCTGATGTTGCATATCGAGAGCGATCCAATCCAATCCAGTATCGATAATGGCTCCTGTTTCTTCTAGTTTCAGTAATACGGATTCCAGTAAGTCTGGCCGGCTATTTTTTAGTTTGATTTTGCCGCGTGTAATGATGGCTGCTGCCAAATAGGTTCCTGTTTCGATTCTATCGGGTAAAACAGAGTATGTGCCGCCGCCCAGTTCATCTATTCCATCGATTGTGATGGTTGCAGTTCCCGCACCTTTAATTTTTGCCCCTAATATATTTAAAAAATTGGCAAGATCTTCCACTTCAGGTTCGCGAGCGGCATTATGAATAATTGTTTGTCCTTTAGCGATGGTGCCTGCCATCATAATATTTTCTGTTCCTGTAACAGTTACAAGATCCATAACAATTGTTGCGCCATATAATTTTTTTGCTTTTGCTCGAATATAGCCGTTTTCAATTTGGATCTCTGCACCCATGGCCTGTAATCCTTTTAAATGTTGATCAACAGGTCGTGTACCAATAGCGCAGCCCCCAGGCAAAGAAACTTCAGCTTTACCAAAGCGACTTAATAAAGGCCCAAGCACTAAAATAGAAGCGCGCATGGTTCTAACGAGCTCATAAGGAGCTTGAAACGATTCTAAATGGCTGGAATCCACTTCAATGCCTGAACGTTCATCTAATGTAATGCGCACACCCATTTGTCCTAGCAGGCTTACAATGGTAGTCACATCTTGTAAGTGTGGAATATTGCCAATTTGAATAGGAGATTTGCTTAATAATGAGGCTGCCAAAATAGGCAGAGCAGCATTTTTTGCGCCAGAAATTTTAATTTCGCCATTTAAGGGAATGCCACCTTTAATGATTAATTTTTCCATATCACATCCGTTGGTCGCGCCATTCATCTGGCGTAAATGTTTTAATGGAAAGTGCGTGTAGCGTTCCATCTAATAACTGCTTTTTTACAGCATGATGAACTAATTGTTGTTTTTCTAGACGAGATTTACCTGCAAATAGTGAGCTAATGACTACAACAGTAAAATGCGTACCATCTCCTTCAACGAGGGCTTTGGCATGACTAAGACCCGCTTCAATCAGTTGTTTGATTTCTTCTGCTTGCATGGAGGTTGCTCTAATAAAGCGCCATTTTTCAATATTTTACTCTATTTTGCAAGAGGTGATTTCGATATAATCGTTTTATGTCTACTTTCAAAGTTAATTTGCAGATGGGCTTATTAGAGCCTGTTTGCTATCAACCTTCCCCGCATTGCGATGATCGCCCGCCAGGGATGCTCATTGATACAATTGTGATTCATGGGATTAGCCTCCCACCTGGTGAATTCGGTTCAACAGCAATAGAAGATTTTTTCTGTGGTAGGCTAGATAGTTTTTCTCATCCAGCTTATGCTGCGATTGCTCATCTACATGTTTCTGCTCATCTCTTAATTAAGCGTACTGGCGAAATAGTGCAGTTTGTGCCCTTTGCTAAGCGCGCGTGGCATGCGGGAGAATCATTCTTTAAAGGTCGTAAACAGTGTAACGATTTCTCAATTGGGATAGAATTGGAAGGTGTAGATGCTTTATCTTATGAACTCGTTCAATATGAATACTTAGCTAAAGTTATTCATTTATTGAGGCAAACTTATCCCATGATTACCCGAGATCGCATTATTGGTCATTCAGATATTGCCCCTAGTCGTAAGACAGATCCGGGTTTTGCATTCGACTGGGCTTATTTAAATGGATTATTGATATGACATTTGTTGTTGTCTTGATCGCGCTACTCATCGAGCGATTTTTTGATTGGAGTCATTTGCGTTATTGGCGAGGTTATCTTACCTATCAAAATAAATTACAAAAATTAATGCCTCACCTTTCGCCTTATCTCATCCTTCTTTTTTCTGCTATACCATGGCTTATTCTTGTTGCGCTTATTCATTGGATGATACAAGGGTGGTTATACGGATTTCTTAAATTATTATTTGATATTATTATTTTGCTTTATTGCTTTGGCCCACGAAATTTATGGGCAGATGCCTTTCTTTGTATCCAGGCATTCACACAAACGGATGCTGTTTTTGCTGAAGAAAAATTAAAAAACTCGTTTAATATCATTGAAAGTAAAAATGTACATCAGCAATTACTTCATAAAATTTTTATTGGTGCAAATAACCGTATTTTTGCTGTTTTAATCTGGTTTACTATATTGGGCCCAGTTGGTGCGGTATTGTATCGCGTGATAGCACTTACTTCTGTAGACAGTCTTCGAGATAAGGTAGCGCCTGATTTATCACAAAGCGCATTTTTAGTTGCAATGATTTTAGATTGGATTCCTGTTCGATTATTTACTTTTCTTTTTGCTTTGGGCGGAGCTTTTGTGCAGGT
>Ga0155613_1083_pt1 | contig 18597 bp, 19 predicted proteins | sample RifCSPhighO2_12_FD_107270 | JGI IMG/M metagenome (GOLD analysis project Ga0155613, IMG submission 107270) | Gammaproteobacteria bacterium RIFCSPHIGHO2_12_FULL_37_34
ATTCACACCGCGTATCAACATAGATGGATTTTGCTTAATTTCATAGGATAATTCAGCGAGCGTACGCGTCATATCATCCATATTAACTAGTAAACGATAGGCTTCTGGTAAGGTCTGCGTTTCAAGCAGCTTCATGGTGCCAACACTTGAATTCAATAATGGCGTAAACTGTTTGCTCGCCTCCGAAGTATTGGTAATGATTATATTGACGCGTTGACTATTGCGCGCCAAATTGGTAGTGATGTGATCGAGATTATATAAAGTAGACTTAATCGATTGTAAATTTTCTTTATTCAAAAGCGACTGAATGGATTCATTAATTTGTCTAAAATTATTTGTTAATAAATTTAAAGCTGCATCTAATCGTAGAAAAATAGATGGCGCTGTTTTAATGATAGGATATTTCTGTCCAGGCTCAATCGGCAAAGGTCGCAAATCATCGCTTCTATCTTTAAGTGCTACATAAGAAATTCCCGTGATTCCTCTACTAGCCAACATTGCAACGGTGCCACGAGTAACCGGTGTGCTATTTTTAATGCTGAGTAACAATGTAACAAGCTTGGGGTGTTGGTGATTCAGCTTAATATCTTGCACTTTTCCTACTTCCACCCCATTAAATTCTACGGAAGAATCGATATTAATACCGGTCACCGATTCCTGCATATATACTAAATAAATAGAGTATCTAGCAAAACTAGAACCAGAAGATATTAAAATAATTCCTAAAACAACAACTGCAAATAGCACAATCACTATTCCACCAACTAATGAATATCTAGTGCTTGTTATCATTATGTTGAATATTCCTTCCTCTTGGGCCTAAAAAGAAATTGCGAATAAGTGGATGTGGATTTTTCACTAAATTTTGCATTGTATCAACACCCAATACCACTCCCTCACCTAAAAATGCAACACGATCTGTCACTCGCCATAAACTATCTAAATCATGCGTAATAATTACCACCGTCAATCCCATCGTGCGTTGTAAATTAAGAATCATCTCATCAAATCCAGCAGCTGTATCAGGATCAAGGCCTGAGGTTGGCTCATCCAGAAAAATAAGCTCAGGATCAAGCACAATTGCACGAGCAAGCCCAGCTCGTTTTTGCATACCGCCACTTAATTCTGCTGGGTATTTAATAGCAGCTTCAATAGGTAAGCCTGCCATCAAAATTTTTAATAATGCTAGCTCCTGCACGCTCACTTGATCTAAACAAGTGTGTTCAAATAAAGGAAACGATACATTTTCTAACAAGGTCAATGAACTAAATAATGCGTTTTGCTGAAATAACACACCCCAACGTTTTTGTATGGTAAGTAAAATATCCGGTGATGCCGCTGTTAATTCATGATTAAAGATATGTATCGTACCAGATGTTGGTTTAATCAATCCCAATATTTCATACATGAGTGTTGTCTTCCCAGACCCACTGCCGCCTACAATACCCAAAATTTCACCTCGTTTTATCGATAAATCAATGTGTTTATGTACATCCGTACCTCCTAAATGCGTCCTTAATTTTTTGATTTCAATAATACAGTCAGAGGATGTTGTCATAGTTTTAATTTACTAAAAATAATGGAGAAGGCAGCATCGGCTACAATGATAAAAAAAATGGCTAACACAACACTTCGCGTCGTATTTCTTCCGACACTATCTGCATTTCGTTCAACCGACATTCCTTGAAAACAACCAATGCTTGCTATAATAAGTGCAAATACTGGGGCCTTGCCTATACCAATTAAAAATGTTCTAAGAGGAATAACGTTAGGAAATCGACTTAAAAAATCATGCCAAGTAATATTTAGCATACTGTTTGCCATAACCATGCCACCTAACACGCCAAAAATATCAGCCCACATAGTAAGAAGTGGTAAACAAATAAAAAGACCAATTATCCTTGGTAAAATTAATAATTCGCCAGGCGTCACGCCCATGGTATCAAGTGCGTCAATTTCTTGATTGATAGTCATCATACCTAATTGTGCAGTAAATGATGATCCTGTACGTCCAGCTACCATAATAGCAGTTAATAAAGGAGAAAATTCTCGTAAGATAGATAACCCTAACAAATCGATGATATAAACGTTGGCACCATAGTTTCGTAATTGCAAACCCAATTGATAAGTAATGACCACTCCAATCATGAAAGCTAACAAAGCAATAATGGGTAAGGCTTGGTAACCATTTCGATAAATTACACTAGAAAGAGAAGTAAGGCGCCAATGTGCCGGTGCACGAATAAGCCGTAGCATCTCAAGACATAAACTACCCACAAAACTAAGATAAGCAAATAATTCATGCCATTGCTGTAAAGTGTTTTTTCCAAGTGTGGCAAGTGAAGATAATAGTTGGATTTTAGGGAGTTGCGTTTTATCTTTGAGGCGTTTTTGAATAATCTGAAGAAGCGTTTGTTGCGCTTCAGAAAAATGTTGAAACAACAAATCCACATTATGTTTTTTCAATTCATCTTGTTTAGCTATTAATAGCCAAGCGCCAGAACTATCCATTTTTTTGATCGCACTACCATCTACTATTAACTTACCACTCTTTGGCCAAGCAATTTTAGTTAATAAGTATTTTAAATGCGGAAAATGTGTAAGATCCCATTCGCCTTGGCAAATTAACTGCTGTGTTTCTTGGTCATAAATGACATTTTCTTGAGCGCTCATAAACTATATCATAATGAAATAGCCGAATATCGTCGAGAGCTAAAAAAAATATCACCCTCTTCCAAATCATCATTTGGGAGAGGGTGAATAAAGTTTACTTCCATGTTTCTTTGTCTTTCTCTTTACTTCCTTGTGTTGTTGTTGTCGTCTTAGCCGTCAAACTAAGCGTTGTTCCCTCATTTGCAGCCACCCAGGCACCTTGCGCGCCATTAAATAATGCACAAATTTGATGGCCTCTATATTTATCATCTAATTGAATGATTCCACTTTGATCTGTCGTTAAAGTAACAAAGCCACTTTCCTTCCCTCTGATCTGCAATTGAAGCTTAGCATTCACAAGAGGTCGTTTTGTGGCAGTATCTACAACCGTGATCTTCATAACTACGCTCCTTTGTGTAATACACATTTAAATTATAGTTAAGATTGTGGATAATTTTGTTAAACAACCCTGATTTTTAAAATGAATTGTATAAAATTTAATTATTTTTATTTTTTTGGCTATTTTATGATCCTAATTTCTGGCCTATATGAGAAGTTATTGGATCTTCATCAATTTTATTTTCATCGGAATTAATATCAGTAACATTAGTAGGCTGCTCTGTAGCCAACAAATAGAGCTCCGGCTCTGAATAGGGTGGACTATTAGTATGAGACTCTGGAGTAATCTTTAAAGCAGAGCAAATTGTTCCATAAGATGAATCTTGGGTGCCCGATGTAGCAGCTACCGTCTCCTTATCAACAGATACAGCATCCGCTGTTTGACTACCTACTGGTTTTTGATATTGCTCTATTAAATCTCTTATAATATTCGCTGGCACCATGACTGTTGCATATATTAGTGCTCCGGCTTCAACAACACTACCTACAGCGAGAGTAATTACTGTGAGAGGCAACGTAATGGGTAGTGAACAGAATCCAAAAATATTTATAAGTATGCCATAACCCCCAGTCATCCGATAATGTGAAAACATGCTCTCTAAAGAGAGCATTAATGGTAATATCGCTAACCCTGCGGTAATAACCATAAAATCTCCGATATTAGTAAGGGCTTCTTTCGTTCTAGCCATCCGAGAGTGAGTAGATGGCTGCTCTTTTTTTTGTTGAAATTCTTTATTGTGTTTTCTTTCATTTCTTGATTTCATAATCTTATTTCCCCGTTTATTTTAAAAATAATAGTTAATAATTCAACCTGACGCAACACGCCACCATGTTTGGGTGCGGCCAAATAATGGCAAGCCAATATAACCCCTTACACGCAATTGCTGGCCATTGCTGGCTAATGTTAAAGTAGAATGATAAATTTTTCCAGTTCTCGGATCTAAAATTTTGCCACTTGCCCATTGCAAAGCAACATCTTTGTTTTTTTTGTGGCCATATAAAAAAATCATCCCTAAAATAGGTTGATTATGTTTATCTCCTTTACAAGCTGTGCAAAGAGTGTGTGGACTATCCCCTGGATGAGGAAAAATTTTAACAATACGCCCTGATAATGATTTGTTTTGAGTTTCAGAAATGTATACTATTGCTTTTGGTCGCTGCGTAACATCATCAATTGTTTTCCAATACCCTATTGGAGAATGTTCACTGGGCGCTGCATAGATTAGATTTGCAAACATTAATAATAACAAGATAATATTTTTCATGTTGATATTCCCTGAAGTATGTTGTGATGAATCTCCTCAACTGAAGCATAACCATTTACTTTAATATAGGTTGGCTTTCGTATGCCTTCAATTTCTTTAAAATGCTGGTAGTATTCACGCAACGGTTGTGTTTCCTGTTGATAAACAGCTAATCGTTTCTTAATTGTTTCTTCTTGATCATCAAGACGTTGTACCAAAGGCTCGCCTGTTACATCATCTTGATTGGGTACGACTGGAGGATGATAAAGAATATGATAAGTCCGGCCAGATGCAAGATGCGTTCGTCTCCCACTTAATCGTTTGATTAATTCATTTTCTGGTACATCAATATCAATCACATAATCAATTGCCGTATCACAATGTAATGCTTGTGCTTGTACTACTGTCCGTGGAAAACCATCTAGCAAAAATCCTCGTTCACAATCTGCCTGTTTAAGACGATTTTTTACCAATTGAATAACTATTTCATCTGGAACTAAACGACCGCTTTCAACTATTTCCTTAACTTTTTCACCTAACGGTGTATGTTGTTGAATAGCAGATCGTAATATATCCCCTGTGGAAATTTGCGGAATATGATATTTTTCTGCGATCAATTTAGCTTGCGTTCCTTTGCCTGCACCTGGACACCCCAGCAAAATTAAACGCATTTGACGCCACTCCCATTTATTTCAACCAACGTTATTCTAGTGGGGGGGGATAATGAACGTCAAATGTTTATTTTTTAAGTGGCATCGCTTTAGTATAATCGTAAAGCGCTTGTCGTGCTCGCTTACTACCCAATTCATTCCATTGTTCATATGCTTCTAATGGAAGTAAATCAGAATAAGGGCGTATGGATTGCAAGACATCCATTAACACTACAAATTGCAATGCTAACGATCCATATAAATCATTGGTTGTATGTGAAATAGCAGCATAAGCCGACCGACCAATATCAACAAAATAATTGATTTTGACATGTCGCCTTTCAGCAATACGTGGAAATAATCCTGTAAACAATAAACATTGATCCCCAACGCGTTGTAATGTTACCTGCCGTTCAGCATGATGTTGATGCAGGGCATTCAGAAACGCTGTTGCGGCAATGTGCTTAGCAGCTTCTGGTTGGTTGGTATAACGCATTAAGAGAGAAATAAGATACACTTCTAATTCGTCTTTCAGTGTAATAGAACAACGATTTTCCGCATTTTTTATGACATCCTGCCACAAATTTAACGGGGTCGTGCTGGTTAATAAGTCCATAGGTCACCTCATAATCATCCAGCTTCTTTTATTATAGAATAAGATCACCTAATAAAAACAGGGTAGTATTTTCTTCTAAGCTAGTGTAAAATAAGCATAAAAATATTTTTCTGAAAAAATGACTATGCCTATTCCTCAAAAAACCTTGTTTATATCTGATGTGCACTTAGAACAAAGCCGCCCAGATATCATTCAACAATTTGTTCAATTATTAAAAAGCTGTGATGCATCAATCGATGCACTTTATATTCTTGGTGATTTATTTGAAGCCTGGATAGGAGATGACGATCGCTCTTCTTTTCATGATACCATTATTGCAACCCTTCAATCGGTCACACAAAAAGGCATACCTGTTTATTTTATGCCTGGAAACAGAGATTTTTTAATTGGAAAAAAATTTTTACATGCTACGGGTTGTCACCTGTTGCCGGATGAAAAAAAAATAATGTTGTATGGTCGCCCCGTATTGTTGATGCATGGCGATACGTTATGCACACAAGATATTGCTTACTTAAAATGGCGCAAAAAAGCGCGTCATCCTATTTTACATACTTTATTATTCTTAATTTTACCTTTAAATATACGTCGTCGCTTCGCTCATAGCATGCGAATGAAAAGCGCACAACATACACAATCTACTACGAAAGAAATCATGGATGTCACACAAGAAGAAGTTGTGCGTATCATGCAAAAGCATCGCGTACACATACTGATTCATGGGCACACCCACCGGCCTAATGTTCACCATTTTTTAATTGACCACACTCCTTCTACACGCATTGTTTTAGCTGCTTGGCATGATCATGGTAGCGTGCTCATCTGGGATGAAAGTGGGAAGCAGTATACTGAAATGCTTCATCACATTGTGAGTGGTTTATAGCTCACTACGACTCCTCGGATATGCAGATGATTAGCTAAATGCTCTACTAAAGCAAAAGCAGAATCTTGCTGATATTCTGGGCCAACAAATACACGTATACTATTACCAAATGATGTCGACACTTGTTGAATAAAAGCTCTGTACCCGTTTGATCGCAGCCGATTCGTCAATCGAAGTGCATCAGCTTTATTTTTAAAACTACCTAACTGAATGACCCAAACCGCGCCCTTAAAATGAACAAGCCCATTGTTTTCAAGAGGTAATGACCTTGCCATATTCAGAGAATAACTATTTATAGAAGGTGTTTTTTTCTTCGTTGAAACATGCTTATCCGATTTTTTCTTACCTTGAATAACTGAATGATCTTTCTTCGATTTCGCATGGTTTCCTAGCGTAGCCGTTGATAACTCGTTGCTCGTTAAAGGAATAACCTCCGAAGCCTGATCTACCGTTGAAGTAACTGGTTGTAATGCATGATTTGCTTCAGGCGTGCTGGGTGTGGAGTTCACTTGATCAGTTTGTTTTGAAATAGCATCACTCTGATTGGGCTGCTGAGATGGATGTTGAGTAGCTGCAAATTGGTCATCAAAAGAACGTGGCTCTATCGTTTCATGTTCTTGTGTAGATAGATCAGGAAATGGCGGTGTTTTTACTAAAGCGATTTCTGTTGATGATTCTTTTTCACTTTGAAAAAAGGGTAAAGCCATTACCACCAAGCTAATAACAATTAAAACTCCTAATAACCTATATTTTGATTTTTTTTCCATATGCCACCTTTATTTTAATAATAAAAAAATTAATCAATTGGGAATATATTACACATCAGCAACCATCTTTTGCTTAGTTAACTTAGCTAAAAGACGCGCTATTCCTCCGCGAATTTCACTACGATGCAATATCATATCAATCGCACCGTGCTTTAATAAAAACTCACTGCGTTGAAAACCATCGGGAAGCTTTTCTCGTATTGTCTGTTCAATCACACGAGGTCCAGCAAAACCAATCAACGCATTGGGTTCGGCAATAATAATATCCCCTAGCATAGCAAGACTAGCTGATACACCTCCCATCGTTGGATCGGTTAATACAGAAATAAACGGTATACCTTGTTCAGAAAGTTTTGCTAACGCAGCGCTTACTTTAGCCATTTGCAATAATGATATCAATGCTTCTTGCATACGAGCGCCGCCGCTTGCTGAAAAACTCACGAGTGGAATACGATATTCTATAGCTGTGTTCACAGCGCGTACAAAACGCTCCCCAACGGCTGCGCCCATAGAGCCGCCAATAAATCCATATTCAAACGCAACTACTACCACCATTAAATGGCATAATTCCCCACGCATCACAATGAGCGCTTCCTTTTCGCCCGTCTCTTTTTGAGCAGCAGCTAAACGATCTTTATATTTTTTTAAATCACGAAATCTTAGCCTATCTTCTGGACCAACATCAGCAGCAATTTCAACACTTGAATCAGGATCTAAGAAATAATTTAACCGTTTCCGAGCCGAAATTCGCATATGATAATCACATTTCGGACAAACTTCTAGATTTCGCTCGAGCTCAGAACGATAAAGGACTGAATGACAACTATCACACTTAGACCATAATCCTTCCGGAATGCCTTTCTTTGAACTTGCTCCCGTCCGAATTCTGGAAGGTAATAATTTTTTGAACCAGTTCATAACCTTAACCTTTAATATTAATGTAAAATATTATATCAGAAAGAAAGGCTCGGGAGGTGGAAAAATATAAGGATCAGGATAGCGTACATGAATTAAATATAACCCTTCGGGGGAAGCAGTTTCCGCTGCTACACGACGATTTTTTGCCTGTAATACTTCTTTCATCCATTCAGGATCTTTAGAACCAGCACCAATTTTCATAAGCACTCCAGCAATATTTCGTACCATATGATGCAAAAAAGCATTCGCTTCAATTTCAAATACAATTAAATGATGATGACGTTCAATAGTAAAGGCCATCACATGACGCATGGATGATTTCGAATGGCATTGTGAAGATCGAAATGAAGCGAAATCCTGCTCGCCAATTAAATAAGTAGCGGCTTGCTGCATGCGTAAAATATCAAGAGGATAATAATGCCACACCACTTGATGAGATAAAATAGCTGGTCGCACAGGATGATTAAAAATAATGTAACGATAACGACGTGATAAAGCAGAAAATCGTGCATGAAAGCTATAATCAACTGCTTTTGCCCATTTTACAATAATAGATGGTGGTAAGTAAGCATTCGTTCCCCAAATCCAAGCATCAATATGGCGTTTTGCTTGCGTATCAAAATGAACGACTTGCCCTGTCGCATGAACATTGGCATCTGTACGACCTGCACAATAGAGATAAATAGGCTCATTTGCAACGTGAGATAATGCATCTTGCAAACTACTTTGAATAGTCGCTACATGAGGTTGCACTTGCCAACCATAAAAACCACAGCCATTGTATTCAATACCAAGCGCAATACGCATTTTTATAATTTTAATAAACCCATCAATTCCTTAGCTTCTCGTTGTTGTATATCATTTCCTCGATGCAGAATATGATCCAACATTTTTTTAGCGAGTTGTGTTTTTCCAACTTCGATATAAGCCCGTACTAAATCAAGTTGCGTAGATAGTTCATCACCACCAGCAATAGCGCGAATATCAGTAGATGTGATTTGAGATTTACTAGTTAATACACTTTTGCTCATCATTTGAGAATGAGAAATGTGGCGGGGCATGTTAAATAATTTTATGATCAACCATATGCCTACAATAAATAGGAAAATAGATCCGACGCCTACGGTAATAAAAAGAGATAGATAACTTTTAACGAATAATAATAGCATGGCTTCACCCTGCAGCATATTTCATAAATAATTCTTGACTAGATACTCCGCCACTTGTAGGGCATTTAACGCAGCACCTTTACGCAAATTATCAGCAACAACCCAAAGATTCAACCCATAGGGATGAGAAATATCTTCACGTACCCGACCAATGTATACATCATCTTGACCAGCAGCATCTTTAAGTGGAGTAGGATAAGGATATTGCCCTGTTATCAGACGAACACCCTTTGCCTTTGAAAGTAATTCGATAGCCTGAAGAACAGTTATTTTAGATTTCGTTTCAAGATGAACAGATGCTGCATGACCACAAAAGACTGGCACCCGAACAGCGGTTGGATTAATTGCGATTGTTTGATCATCATAGATTTTTTGAATTTCCCATACCATTTTCATTTCCTCACGCGTATAACCATTATCTTGAAAATCATCAATGTGTGGTAATACATTGAACGCGATTTGTTGTGAATACACTTTAGATTGAATCACCTCATTTGCCACCCATCGCCTAGTTTGATCTGCTAATTCATTCATCGCTTCTTTGCCTGTTCCTGAAACCGATTGATAAGTGGCAATGTTCATTCGCCGAATGCCTACTGCATCATAAATAGGTTTTATACCTACTGCGATAGGAATCGTATTGCAATTAGGATTAGCAATAATATTCATTTTCCGATAACCTGCTAATGCATGAATATTAACTTCTGGAATAATTAAAGGTACATCCGGATGATTGCGATAAAAATAACTTTTATCAATCACAACACAACCTGCTGCTGTTGCTTGCGGAATATATTCAGCTGCTAAATCATTACTCACACAGAAAAAAGCGATATCCACAAGATGAAAGTCAAATGTTGCAAGATCTGTGACAGGATAGGTTTTGTTACAACATGTTAATATTTTTCCAACTGATTGCTGACTGGCAACAAGATGCAAATGCCGAATGGGAAACGCTCTTTCCTCAAGGAGTGATAATAAAGTCGTACCAACTAAACCTGTTGCTCCCACAACAGCGATTGAATATGCTGACATACCTAGCCTTTTTGTTCTACTCCCTGTAACCAAACGCTCATTGCTTCACCCATCAATTGCGGATGAGTTTCCTGAGCAAGATGTAATTCCTCTCCAAGATCGATAATCTCTATATGAGGTAGATGCTCTTTTGCCCACATCACAGTAGCTATTGTCGTAATAAATCCAGGAACAGAATAAAGCAACAACTTAGGCAAAGGCGAATGCGTTAATTTTTTTGAATAATGGATAATCAATTTATTCATTTTACTTTTACTATCTCGATTCGATAATTCTTTAAGATATTGCACAATAGGCTTTGCTGTCCCATTTTGCATAAAGGGTTGGCGATAGCAATTCATGATTGCAACTGTTAGTGGTTGCATCACAACTTGTGGCATCATTTTATCAATAAAAGAAATGCCATTTCTCATGAGATCCTGCTCCCCTTCTTGCTCTATTAACACAGAAAGCTGCTCCTCTAACGGGAGTGACATGTCTTGATTATTCAAAGCACGTAAAAAAGCTTCGTACAGAACCAATCCCGTACAATTTTTTTCATGATGCATGGCATAATGCAACCCAATCACTGATCCCAAACCATGCATGACTAATTTGATTTTTTTAAGATTTAATGTATCAATAAAACCTTCCATATAATAAATGTGATCATCAATAGAATAGTCAATATCCGGTTTATCTGAATATCCAAAACCAATTAAATCTGGAGCAATACAATGCCCTAATGGCGCAAGATAAGGAAGAATATTGCGCCACACATAAGAAGAAGTTGGAACACCATGAAGAAATAAAATAGGATCGCCCTGACCCAATTCAATATAATGTATTTTTGATCCGTCAATCTCAACATAGTGTGAAGGGTACACTCCTTCCTCCCTATTTCTAATCTTTGTCATCGTTATCCTTTTTATGCCATTTGCGCAAAGTCAAATAATTCTCTTAATACAACCGAATAAGTAACAAAGGCAATAGTATCACTCGTTTTAATATCAGCAAGTAATTTCTGCCAACGTTCCATCAAAAATTGATACCGATTGATCCAAATATCAATCCGCTGCTCCATACTCATCTCTTTCGCATTTTTTCCTTTCATACTCAATACTCTGATACTCAGTTTGCGTTGAACGCGATCAAGATCATCACGAAAACCGGCTCTTGCTAATTCATCCCATTGTGTATCAACAACATAAGCATTAATTAATCCTCTCAACCAATTGAGCTCCAATCGATTACCCAAAATATAATAGGCTCTAGCCACATCCGCTAAAGCAAGCTCATATTTTTTGGCAGCTTCAATAATATCGAGCGAAGTGAATAAAGTGTTATAAGTCACCATGTGCTTTGCTAATTTTGCAGGAACATGTTGTTCTACCAAATATTGGACCGCTACATGAAATAGTTCTTTATCCGGGTCATCTAATAATTGGGGCAGCTCCTTAACAAGATGTGTAACAGCAGGTGAAAAACTATTAATGGTTTCCTGAATATCAATAGAAGATTTACGATTACGTAAAAACCATCGTGTTGCACGACGAATGAGATAATAAATTTGCAGCATCATTTGATATTGAACATGAGGATCAATTTTATAATCTAACGCGATGATTTGATTCCATAAATCCTCCATGGAAAAAATGCTTTCGGTAATAGCAAAGGAACGAATAATAAACGCTAACGAGGCGCCCGTTTCGCGTTGCAAGCGATCAACAAAATTAATGCCCATGCGATCCGTCATACTTTTGCATAATTGAGTTGCAACAATTTCGCGACGCAAACTATGTTCTTTCATTAACGTAGGATATTTTTCTCGTAATGGCTTGGGAAATGCGGTTAATAAATATTGATCAAAATAAGAATCTTCTGGAACATCTGTTTTTAAAATATCTTGTTTCAAATACATTTTACAGTATGCCATCAACATAGCAATTTCTGGACGAGTCAGTGGTTTATTATTTGTTTTACGCTCGATTAAAGTTTTATCATCCGGTAAAGAAGCTAGCTTTCGATCAAGACGCCCCAATCGCTCCAAATCATTAATATAATAACGTAACAAATCCATTGTTTGCTGCGCCACTGATGTTTCCAAGCTGAGCATTTGAGTTTGTTCATAATTATCTAACAATACGAGCTCAGCAACTTCGTTTGTCATTCTTTCTAAAAGTTTATCGCGTTGCTCCTTTGTCATATCCCCTTTCGTAACCAACCCATTCAGTAAAATTTTAATGTTCACTTCATGGTCTGAGCAATCCACACCTGCAGAATTATCAATAAAATCGGTGTTCACAATACCGCCCTGAAGAGAATATTCAATACGTGCAAATTGCGTCATACCTAAATTTCCACCTTCTGCAATGACTTTAGCGCTCAATTCAGTAGCATCGATACGAATACTATCGTTTGTACGATCGCTAACATCAGCATGTGATTCATAAGTTGCTTTCACAAATGTTCCAATCCCGCCATTCCATATTAAATCAACTGGTGCTTTTAATATGGCCCGAATAAGCTCGTTTGGAATAATCGTATCTTTCTTGAGATTTAAAATTTGCTTCACTTCTGGTGAAAGTTTAATTGATTTTGCTGAACGACTAAACACACCACCGCCTGATGAAATCAATTCAGGGTTATAATCCATCCACGTTGATCGAGGCATGTTGAATAAACGTTCGCGTTCTGCGTAACTTTGCTGAGCATCTGGATTTGGATCCAAGAAAATATGCGCGTGATTAAATGCAGCAAGTAATTTGATATGTTTAGAAAGCAACATGCCATTACCAAAAACATCACCGCCCATATCACCAATACCAACCACTGTAAAATCATTTTGTTCTGGATGAATACCTAGCTCGCGAAAATGCCGTTTAACTGAAACCCACACACCGCGAGAAGTAATGCCAATTTTTTTATGGTCATATCCAGTCGATCCACCAGATGCAAATGCATCATCTAACCAAAAACCATATTGTTGAGCAATGCCATTAGCAATATCTGAGAAAGTTGCTGTTCCTTTATCAGCAGCCACCACAAGATAAGGATCATCGTCATCATATCTCACAACATCTTGGGGTGGCACCACGATGCCGTTTTTTAGATTGTCTGTGATATCTAATAAACCATTGATAAACGTTGAATAACAGCAGACAACCTCTTTCATATATTCATCACGTCCCATCTCAGATGTTTGAGATTGTTTTACTACAAAACCACCTTTTGCCCCCTCAGGAACAATCACTGTGTTTTTCACTTGCTGCGCCTTCATTAAACCTAATACTTCTGTACGAAAATCTTCTCGACGATCAGACCAGCGCAATCCGCCACGCGCTACTTTACCAGCACGTAAATGTATCCCCTCAACACGTGGGGAATAAACAAAAATTTCATATTTAGGTCTTGGTAGGGGTAAATCAGAAATCAAAGTAGGGTCCAATTTAAACGAGAGATAAGATTTCACTTTATCTTGATCACTTTTCTGAAAATAATTCGTGCGTATAGTCGCCTGTATCATTTCCAATAAACGGCGCACTATTCTATCTTCATCCAGGCTAACAACTGCATCCAACCGTTGTTCTATTTCAACAATAAGTGTTGCAACATCTGTGCGTTGATGTTTAGGATCAAAGCGAAGTATAAACAACTGAACCAATAATCGAGTAATTTCAGTATTATTGACTAATGCTGCTTCAATATAATTTTGGCTAAACGTAAAACCAATTTGCTTAAGATATTTAGTATAACCACGTAACATGGCCGTTTCTTGCCAACTCAGTTTCGATTGAAGCACTAATCGATTAAACCCATCATTTTCAGCTTCCCCAAACCAAACTTTACTAAAGGCTTCTTGAAAAATAGCTTTGATTTCATCAATATTAATTTCTTGATTGATTGCATAAGTCATATCAAAATCATTGATCCAAATTAATTGCTTATCTTTTAATTTTACCTCGTGTTGTCTTTCTCCAATAATACGCAAGCCCATGTTTTCTAATATGGGTAACACATCCGACAAAATAATTGTTTCTTCTGCGTGGAAAAGTTTTAAATTTAAAATGTTACTTCCATTTAAGCGATTAATCAGCATGCCTAATTGATTTTTTTCGTTCAGTGTTTCAATAATTTCGATATCACCTAATGCATCATGAGCGGAGGAATGCTCGGTATAACTCGCAGAGAAGGCTTTTTTATACTTCATGTAATACTTTAATCCATCTGCTTCGCCATAAAAATTAATTAATTGTTCTTTTAATTCATCCGACCATGATCGCGCAATGGCTATTAATTTTTTCTCGATGTGGGAAATATTATATTCAATAGAAACTTTAGGATTCACACGCACAAGAAAATGAATGCGCGCCAATGCTGAATCGGAAAAATAAGTAGTAAATGAACTTTCTGTACCCTTGAATGCCTCTAGTAACACCTCTTGCATAGCATGTGCTAAATCAGTAGTAAAAACTTCACGTGGCACAAATATCAAGCAAGAAAAATAGCGATAAAATGCATCACGACGAACTAATAACCGAACACGTTTGCGCTCTTTTAATTGAATAATACCCAAGGTTAAATCAAATAATTCTTCATAACTTGCTTGGAATAAATCATCTCGTGGTAAGGTTTCCAAAATATGAACAGCTTCTTTGCCATCGTGACTATCCGGTGGGAAACCTAATCCTTGCAACACTTGATCCACCTTGTGTCGCAAGAATGGAATTTGCCTGGGGCTAGAATGGTAAGCAACCGATGTATATAAGCCAATAAATCGGCGCTCACCTATTAATTCACTTTTCTCATTAAAACGTTTAATACCTACGTAATCCGTATACGCTTCACGATGCACGGTAGATATGGTATTTGTTTTTGCAATAATTAAAATATTTTTAGAAAGAGCCATTTTTCTAGCTTGAGGAGGAAGTTCCGAATAACTTTTAGAAGATGCTATTGAAATTTCATCGCGCAATACGCCCAACCCCGATCCAGGAATGGCTTGTAACGCACGATTGATGCCATCACCGATTAATTTATAATCGCGTGCACCTAAAAATGTAAAATTATTATTGATCAGCCAACGCAAAAAATCACGCGATTCTACAATTTCAGCAGAATCAAGTGTAGGTGGTCGATGATCTAAATCATTCAAGCATTCCTCCACTCGATCGACCATTTTACGCCAATCAAGAACGGAGAGACGCACGTCACTAAGTACACGATCGATATCAGATTTTAAAGTTCGCGTTGCTTCATCATCCATTAAACGATCGATTTCAATATAAATCGGAGCTTCTGATAATGCATCTTTTTCTAGTGAGCGGGGTGGTAAAATGTGAGTAATATGATGGTGGTGATCTCGCTTCAATCTTAACCCACCAAAATGAATAATAAAATGAGTTTGATAACCATAACGATTGATTACCATGCGGGTTGAATCAACTAAAAAAGGAAGATCATCATGAGAAATTTGAACAATCGTATGTTTGGATTCCCAACCATCTTTTTCTAAAGTAGGATTAAAAACACATATTTTTACTTCATCCACTAAGCGTTTATTGATTAACTTCCAATGAGAATACAGCATGGCAAAAAGCTCTTCTGTGGAACGCTCTTGCAAGTCTTCTACTGATGAAGAAGAAAAATAACGTTCTGCAAAAGTCTCGAGCAAATTCGCTTCTTTAGATCCTGCATGATGTTTAATATAAGCTTGCAGTTTTTTAATGATACTGTGATGTTCACCATTATTAGTATCTGTCATATCAACTCTCTTATATTCAAATTAAATAGCATGGGAGAGCTTGTGCTCCTGCTAACCAATCTCCCCGAGCAAATTTAATCTGCGCTAATATTAATATAGCATGAGCACTTAGGTTAAGTGATGAATTAATTGCTTTTAATCCAATACTGCTAGTTTTTGTTGATGCGTCACAATCATGATGCCACCCATTTCCAACCCCATACCAATCTGCTCTAGCAGATGGTAGTTGATCGGAAGGAAGGATTTTTTCATCCCCAATAAGCTCCACATACCCTTCAGCATTGACTTCATAAGTAGCAAAATAAATTTGATTGGATCTCGCATCTACAGCAATTAATAATTTTTCCCATCGATGTGTGAGGAAAGCTGTTTGTGCCAACGCGGCCAACGAGGATACAGCAATCACAGGTAGCCCAGTAACAAACCCTAAACCTTGCGCAACACTGCTTGCAATACGAAGACCAGTAAAACTGCCCGGACCACAACCATAAGCAATAGCATCTAACTGAGAAAGTGTAAGAGAAGAAGACTCGAGAAGTTCTTGAATCATGGGTAAAATACACATAGCTTGTTGCATAGGATGAGCCTGATTACGCAATCGAATATGATCGCCATCTTGTAAGGCAACTGAGCAAACATAGGTTGATGTATCAAAAGCTAAGATTTTCACAAAGGTTTGTATATAAATTCTATTAAATTAGTCTCTCAGTACACGGCAAAATTTCCATTGACCCTTCGAGACGATCGATTTTGTTTTCCGTTCGTGCTGAGGGTCGCGCGCAGCGCGACGTCGAAGCACGATCGGAAACAAAATCGATCTCCTCAGGGCAAACGGAAATTTTGTCGTGTACTGAGAATTAGTCTACTTTTCTGGCCACTCTTTTTCAAGATATTCTAGCTTTTGATCAACTTTAGCCCATTCATCCGCATCAGGAGGGGGGTCTTTAAGACGTGTAATCACTGGCCATTTCGCAGCAAGTTCAGCATTTAGTTGTAAAAATGGCTGATATTTTTCTGGTAAATCATCCTCAGAATAAATTGCATCTACTGGGCACTCAGGCTCGCATAATGCGCAATCAATGCATTCATCTGGGTTAATAGCAAGAAAATTTGGACCTTCATAAAAGCAGTCAACAGGACAAACTTCAACGCAGTCCGTATACTTACAACGAATACATTTTTCAGTAACAACAAAAGTCATAGTATGATGTATGTTTAAAAAAAATTGTGCCCGAGGCCGGAATCGAACCGGCACGGGATTTGGTCCCGAGGGATTTTAAGTCCCTTGCGTCTACCAGTTCCGCCACCCGGGCAATATACTTAAAGGCTGGGGTCGGGATCGAACCGGCGTCCACGGCTTTGCAGGCCGCTGCATAACCACTCTGCCACCCAGCCATTGATCTTGCAACAGTTTAATAGACAGTAGAAATAAAAATAAAGCGGGAAACGAGACTCGAACTCGCGACCCCAACCTTGGCAAGGTTGTGCTCTACCAACTGAGCTATTCCCGCAAAACCAGATGAACACCTAACGTCGAGTCATTTTATCTTTGCACTATGGTATGTCAAGAGGTTTAGGAATTGACGGGTTAAAGCATGTTAGTGACACATAGATTTGTCTTCTCATTTAAGTATATGAAACCTATGTAATAACGGACTATATAATGTATAATGCGGGGGCAGATTTAACCAATATAAGAGAGTATTAAAAATGCATAGCACGTCAATTTTCCAATTACCGAAACAAGGTGAGATTTGCATACACTTAGAAAAAATCTCTAAGAAGGCTATAGATGAACAAAAAGCAAGAGAAATGTTAAAAAATTCTAAATGCCCAAACCAATTTATTATTGGCAATGAGATAAAATCATCTCCACCTGAGCAAAATCGGTATTTTCAAATATATTTTGAAGATGTCCGTATGGATGAATCTTATTTTCAAATTACCCCATCAGTTGTTTTCATGAAAGGAATTATAAAAATCAGTAAACAAGGTGAATTATCTGTATCGGATGAGCGTTACTTCACAAACGTCAATGCAAAATTTTTATTTGATAATAATGCATTAAAAATGGATAGCAATTTAGAGTTGCTGGAAAAACAAAATAACAACTGCATTATTCTTTAATTATTCTGTAACTTGAAGGCTGTGTTTAGAAATGGTAATGCCAGTAACCATCAAAAGTATTTTTGATAAGCTTGATAAAAAATACACAAAAGCTGGTGTATTATTAAAAGGCTTAAGATTGCGTGAAGATTTGTCACAAGTTGAATTCGCTAGAAAAATTAATGTTACGCAAGCGAACTTATCCAATATGGAACATGGACGAAGATCGATCGGAAAAATTATTGCTCCTGACTTCAGCATATTTCAGTGGTTATTTAACTTTAAATTCATTTTATCAAGTAGTTGGATTAAATTATGTAGTGCGGTCCGTTCAGACCCTGAGGAGCGCGAAGCGCGTCTCGAAGGGTGAACAGATATTTTCGAGAAGGATGAATAATGTTTTGGGTTTATATTCTCA
>Ga0155613_1086_pt1 | contig 18547 bp, 22 predicted proteins | sample RifCSPhighO2_12_FD_107270 | JGI IMG/M metagenome (GOLD analysis project Ga0155613, IMG submission 107270) | Gammaproteobacteria bacterium RIFCSPHIGHO2_12_FULL_37_34
TGGCTGTACTTTAGAAATTCACCTCAAGCCTTTCTCCAACAAAGATTTGAAAGAAAAGCACGCTTAAAGCGCTGTGCTTTTTACTTCATCGTTAGGTATTAAAGTGCCAGAAATATCATGGTAAAAGATGGTGTATTTAGTGGGTTAGTAGATTTAGATGGTTTAACCCAAGGCGATCCGCTAGAGGCTATTGGGAGAATTAAATTAAGTTGGTACGGTACCCATCATGGTGAGATTTACACAAATGCTGTAATGAATGAATTGGAGCTTAGTGAAAAAGAAAGACAGTTAGTTCTTGTGTATGCGCTACTTAATAAAATTTCATGGACTTGTGAAAATGGTATTCAGTTTAACCAAAATACTATGGCAGTAGTTGATAAAGAAAAAGAAAAAATAGACAAAAAAATGATTAAAGCAATTGCTGCAGAACTAGACGATGAGGTATGAATGGAAACGTATAAGAATCTATGTACACAGTATTACAATTTAGATAAGCCAATAGCGTCATCTGATGCTTTGAACTTTTATTTTAAATATGCAAAAAAAGCCAATGGCCCAATATTTGAGCCTATGTGCGGCACAGGTCGATTCTTAATACCAATCCTAGAGAGAGGATTTGATATTGAAGGGTCAGATGCATCACAGTATATGCTTTCTGTATGTAGAGAAAAATGTAACTCTAAGAAATTAAATCCTAAATTGTACCAGCAGTTTTTACAACAAATGGCATTTAAAAATCGCTATTCACTTATTTTTATTCCCAGTGGTTCATTCGGACTAATCGTTAATATTGAGGAAGCAAAAAAATGCCTAAAAATATTATACGATCATCTTTTGCCTAATGGAAAACTGGTATTTGAAATAGAAACTTTACGAGCCATACCGAATAATTTGGGTAATTCTCAGGAGCGATATGTTGATAGAGAAGATGGAGGGAAAATATTATTAACCACCCTGTCATCTTATCATAAAGAAAATCAAGTTTTACAAACTATTTGTCATTACGATTTTATTTCCAATAATAAAAAAATTCAGACAGAAATAGAAACTTTTCAAGTTCGCCTTTATCAAGATAAAGAAATAGATGAATGGTTAAAAGACACTGGATTTAAAATAATTTCTCGTTATGGCGATTATAATCAACGGCCATCGAACGAAGACGATGAATTAATTATTTATGAATGTGAAAAGGTATCTAATGAGTAAAGTTATTATTGTTGAATTGCAAGATCAAGAAATTACTGAAATGGGTGTAGAAGCTATTATTGATTTCTATCGCACGATGGCAGTTGATCAGTTGCAAATTTCAGGGTTGAATGTTTTTGCAACTGGGGCTGATTCGTCTTCTCTAAATGTAGTGATAGATACCAGAAAAAACGGTGAATTCAGTTCTGAAATTATTAATCCTATAGCTGGTTTTTTTAAAAAGCACCAAGTTTCCTGGGGTTGGTTTGTCACCGCTACTGCTGTAGTAGATGATATAGAAAGAAGGTGGACCCCTTTGTCTAGACAAAGGGGTCCACCTTCGTATTTGGCGGTCTTTCGTGGTCTTTGATCGTTTTTTAAACTGGTGGAGGCGGCGGGAATTGAACCCGCGTCCGCAAACTCTCTACTCTTGGGTCTACATGTGTATCCAATCATTTTATTTAGCTATTTCACCTCCGATTGGCAGGATGTTAAAATAGCGATCCCTCATTTTATTTAGTGGTTTGATCTCGGGCAGATCATTCCACGAGCTTGTATCATCTGACCACCCGTGTTTGCCTTGCGGTAAACGTCCAATCGTACAAGCACAATCGGTGGATGGCGCTATGCCGGTGTTTAAGCGGCGATTGCTTCAGCTTCTACGAAGCGAGCATCATTAGCGAAGTTGCGTTTTTTGTTGGCAACTATTTGTTTTGTAACATTTTTTACGAGGTAAGTTACATCCTCGACATGCACTTTGAGCTTCGTAATCCACGTCGAAACCAGGTTCGCCCCCTTTACTAGTATAAGCTTAAAAACGAAATGGTAGGGATTCTATGTAAAAAAATCAAGGATTATTAAAAACTAGCGTTTCAATTTAAATAATCGTTGTTTTTCTCGTTGCCAATCACGTTCTTTTTCCATCGCGCGTTTGTCATGTGATTTCTTACCTTTTGCAAGACCCATCTCAAGTTTAACACGATTGTTTTTCCAATGAAGAGTAAGCGGAACGATCGTATAACCCCTGCGTTCAACATACCCCAATAGTTTATTAAGTTCCCGTTGATGTAGTAGTAATTTTCTAGAGCGTTGTGGTTCAGGTGTAATATGAGTAGAGACAGTTTTTAGCGGGGTAATCGATGCGCCGAATAGCCAGGCCTCGCCACGTTTTAATAAGATATAACCCTGATCCAGTTGGACGTGCCCAGCACGTAGACTTTTTACTTCCCATCCTTGTAAAGCAACGCCTGCTTCAAAACGATCTTCAATAAAATAGTCATGTAAAGCTTTACGATTGATGGTAATCATTGTATTTGTGTTTTGTGTTTGTTTCATGTTGCGCAGTATAATGGCAAATCTTAAAATTTGGAACTAGCCAAGATGTATACGCTAAATAGAAATGCGATTGTTCCTTATTCAACACGACAAATGTTTGAATTAGTCAATAACATTGAGGATTACCCAAGGTTTTTACCTTGGTGTCAGCACAGTCAAGTGATTAGCCGTACGGATATTGAAGTCGTAGCGGAACTCGTGGTGAACTGGAAAGGCATTCATAGAAGTTTTACTACTCGCAATCATCTTTATCCTTATGAACGTATGGATATGAATTTAGTGAAGGGGCCTTTGCAGCATATGGAAGGTGTATGGATGTTTCACGCTTTAGATGAGCATGCATGCAAGGTTATCCTTGATTTAGAATTTGAATTTACGGGTAGTTTTATTGATCGGGTTTTTCGGCCCGTTTTTCAAAATATAGCTGATACTTTAGTAGATGCATTTTGCAAACGAGCAGTGGAGTTGTATGGTAATGCACCCTAAAATAACGGTTGAAGTTGCTTATGCCAAACCAGATCAGCAGCGTATTATCACACTTTCGATAGAGCAAGGCGCCACAATTGAATGTGTTATTCAACAATCCGGCATTTTATTTTTTTTCCCAGAAATTGATTTATGTCAGCAGGCCGTCGGAATCTTTGGTAAGCGAGCGGCACTTAGTGACAAAGTTCAAGATGGTGATCGTGTGGAAATTTATCGACCATTAATGATTGACCCTAAAGAATCGCGGCGGAGGAGGGCTGGATAACCTCCTGTAATCGTCCATCATCAAAAATTAAAACAACGCGTTTAATCATCATTTTTTCATAACCTTTTTGATAAGTATAGATATAATTGAGGCGTTTTGGTGTGAATACGTTGATTAATATAGGATCGCCCATAATCGTTTTAACTTGTGATTCTGTCATGCCTCTTTGAAGTTGATTAATATTTTCTTGTGTAATAATATTGCCTTGTTCAACATCAAGCTTATGCACTCGGAACAATGAACAACTCGATAAAATTAAAATTAAAAAAATTATAGTAAACGATGCTGTTTTTTTCATATACAATACTCTGTTATTTAATATGCGTTATTTTAATGGAAATAAAAGTAATAACAAGATGCTTACACTGATTATATAGAGGCATACGATATTGGATAACGTCAATTTAAAGAAAGTGGGGTTAAAGGTTACTACTCCTAGGCTTAAAATTCTGGAAATTATGGAGAAGGCTAAAGAGCATCATCTTAGTGCGGAAGATATTTATCGGGTTTTATTTGAGTCAGGGGATGAAATTGGTTTAGCGACTATTTATCGTGTATTAACGCAGTTTGAAACAGCTGGTTTGGTTGTGAAGCATTATTTTGAAGGAGGTCAATCTGTTTTTGAGCTGGATCATGGAATACATCATGATCATTTAGTTTGTGTGAAATGTAATTGTGTTGAAGAATTTGTTGATTCGATTATTGAGCAACGCCAACAAGAAATAGCTAAACAAGCAGGTTATACAATTACGGATCATAGTTTGAATATTTATGGTATTTGTAAACAGTGCCAAAAAAAATAAGCTAAAAATCAGCATATGTCTTGCAGCATTTCTTCTGCATGTTTGAGCGTTGTTTCAGTGATTTTTTCGCCAGCCAGCATCCGGGCAATTTCTTTGGGTTTATCAGCGGATTCTAACAATCGCAATCGTGTATGGGTCGATTGATTGGCCACCTGTTTTTCTACCAGCAAGTGATGATGGCCGCAAGCTGCAACTTGTGGTAAATGCGTGATGCAAAAGATCTGATACGTTTTCCCTAGTTGTCGCAACAACTTCCCGATCTTTTCCGCAGTTGCACCTCCCACCCCCGTATCCACTTCATCAAAAATAAGTGTAGGTGTAATGCTCTGATGAGCGAGTGCAAGATGTACAGCTAAACTTAAACGGGATAATTCTCCGCCCGAAATAATTTTAGCAAGCGGTTGTAATGGTTGATCAAGATTGGTTTTGATCAGAAAATTAATTTTTTCATAACCATATGGGGTAGGATCGGTATTTTCTTCATGAGCATATTTTTCAAGTGTAATATGACATTCGCCATGAGGTAATGATAATGAACGTATAGTGGATGTGATTTCTTTTGATAATTGTTTGGCTGCTTGTTCTCGATCATTGCTTAATTGAGTTGCTAGCTCATGATATTTTACCGCAATGTTTTTTTGTTTTGTTTCCATAGTTTGAAGTTGAGTGCCACTTGCTTGCATGGCATTTAAATCGGTTTGTAATCGTTCATACAAATCGATTAATGTATGAGGTTGTGTTTTGTGTTTGCGCGCAAGGTCAAGAATTTGACTAACGCGCTGCTCAAGCTGTTGTAAGCGTTCGGGTTCAGGCTCATTTATTTCTAAATAATCACGCAGCTCCCCCTCAAGATCATGGAGTTGTATGCTGATTGAAGCAAGCATGTTAATCCAAGTGGTGATACGTGTATCGATGGGTTGAACAGCTTCAAGAGATTTACGCATTTTGTTTAAATAAGATAAAACAGTATGTTGTTCGTTTTCACATAAATGGTGTAATGTTTCTTGAATGTGTTCCAGTAAGTCTTCCACATGTGTTAATTTGCGATGCTCGTTTTCTAGTTCATCCCATTCTCCCGCTTGTAATTGTAGAGCACACAGTTCATCAATTTGGAAACGTAAGTATTCGCGACGCTGTTCGTGATCAGCAATGTTTTTGTGTAGTATTTCTATTTCTTTATCCAACTGCTTCCATTCGTTTGCTAACTTTTTAATCTCATTTACTAATGATACATGTTCTGCATAACGATCTAAAATATCGCGTTGATGTTCGGTTTTAAGCAACACTTGTTGTTCGTGTTGTCCATGTAAATGAAACAAATGTTCACTTAATTCACGAATAAGTTGAAGTGTTGTAGGTGTACCATTAATGTAGTTACGTGTTCGCCCATCTTGTGTCAGTATTCTGCGAATAATACATTCATCCGAATCTTGAAAAAAATCGTGTTTAATCAGCCATTCACGTGCAGGAGATAATCGATTGATATCAAAACATAAATTAATTTCTGCTTGTTCTTTTCCCGGCCGAATCATTTCAATGCGGCTGCGACCACCGAGAGCAAGTTCTATTGCTTCTAAAAATATTGATTTTCCAGCTCCAGTTTCACCGGTAATCATTGTGCTACCATTAAGAAAATTAATTTGTAGCTCTTCAATGGTTGCCAAATGGCGGATGTGAATTTGAGTTAACATAATATTGTAATTTGTGCCCCCAGTGCAATTTACTGCGCAACGTTTCGTAATAATCATAATCTTTAGGATGAATTAAATGCAGTTTTTGTGTTTTTTTACGTATCGTAATCTGACTTCCAAGTGGCGTATTGATGGCAGCTTGTCCATCACAGGTTAAACGAGGTGTGGTTGTATTATTTGGGGTAATCACAATAGTTACCTCATGACTGCCATCTAGTACAATTGGCCGCATACTTAGTGTATGTGGAAACATGGGTACAATAACAATCGCATTAAGACTTGGGTGCAAAATAGGGCCACCGCCTGATAACGCGTAAGCAGTTGATCCAGTTGGTGTGGCCACGATAAATCCGTCAGAGTTTTGGCTGCACACGAATTGATTATTAATGTAAATTTCAAATTCGCTCATGTGGGGTACTAAATCAGGAATGAGAGCAACTTCATTTAATGCGTTATTTTCGCCTAGAATTTTACCATGATGATGAACGGTTGCTGTTAATAAGAAACGTTTTTCAAGTATATAGTCTCCATCAAGAATGGCTTTTATCTTATCAAATTCTGTCGGATGAATGTCTGTTAAAAACCCTAGACGACCGCGATTTACACCAAGCACTGGAATTTCATTGTTAACTACCGCATGGCTTGCGTGTAATAAACTACCATCACCACCTACTACAATAATGAGCTGACAACGTTTACATAATTCTTCTCTGGAAACAGAAAGAAATGATGCATCATCGATTGCGGAGGCAGTTTCAGCCTCGATTAATATTTCCCGATTCAATTTTTTTAAATAAGTCGTTAATGTTTTAAGCGTTTCAATTACGCCGGGATTTTTGACTCTTCCAAAGATTCCTATAATATGAAATGATGCAGGCATATGGTTTTCAACTCTTTACAATTGACACTTGAATCCTATTATAATCGCCCATATATAAAATTACATCGTTAATCATGATTAAAGAGGAGTCAAATTCATGCCGCAAGATATGTCTAATCATGAATCTGAACGTAATAATGCAAATGAAGAAGCAGATGCTTCTAAGAAAACCTCTACCAATGAGGTGGATGAGATAGAACTTCTATCGCACCCCTCTTATCAAGAATTAATGCGTAAATTAAATGAAGCTGAACAAAAAGCCAATCAATATTGGGAGCGTATTTTACGCATGCAAGCGGAAAGTGATAATGCGCTGCGGCGCACTGAACGGGATATTGCTAACGCACATAAATACGCATTAGATCGCTTTGTGACAGAGTTATTGCCTATTGTGGATAGTTTGGAGCTTTGTATTAATAATGTACCAAACGATATGCAACAAGCTGCTCAATCTGTTATCGAAGGAGTGCATCTTACCTTGAAAATGTTTTATGCTGCGATGGAAAAGTTTGGCATTAAACAACTTCATCCCGTCTCTGAACCGTTTGATCCAGAACATCATCAAGCTATTTCTATGCAGGTGGATGCATCCGTTTCACCTGGAATGGTTATCTCGGTTTTGCAAAAAGGATATACCTTAAATAATCGATTAATACGCCCAGCATTAGTTATTGTTTCAAAAGCGAAATAATGCTTGAAAAATAGCAAAATGCCCTTATGTTAACTATATATTCTAGTGGAGATTGTTATGGCTACTAATAAAATCATAGGCATAGATTTAGGAACCACCAATTCATGTGTAGCAGTCATGGAAGGTGATAAGGTTAAAGTCATTGAAAATTCTGAGGGTGCACGAACTACCCCATCTATTGTTGCCTACTTAGATAACAACGAAGTTCGCGTGGGGCAACCGGCCAAACATCAAGCGGTTACTAATCCTAAGAACACTATTTATGCGGTGAAACGACTAATTGGCCGCCGTTACGATGAGCCGATGGTGCGTCGCACCCAAGAAACAGTCCCTTATAAAATTGTGAAGGCAGATAATGGCGATGCTTGGGTAGAAGTATTAGGAAACAAAGATCTTGCATCGCCACAGGTATCTGCTCAAATCTTAATGAAAATGAAGAAAACTGCTGAAGATTATTTGGGTCATGAAGTGAAAGAAGCAGTGATCACTGTTCCTGCTTATTTTAATGATTCTCAGCGCCAGGCTACCAAAGATGCGGGTCGTATTGCTGGTTTAGAAGTGAAACGTATTATTAATGAACCAACGGCTGCTGCTCTTGCTTTTGGTATGGATAAGAAACCTGGTAATCGTAAAATTGCTGTATATGATCTTGGTGGCGGTACATTTGACATTTCTATTATTGAAATTGCTGAAGTAGATGGTGAGCATCAATTTGAAGTGCTTTCTACCAATGGTGATACTTTCTTAGGCGGGGAAGATTTTGATCAACGGGTGATTAATTTTCTCGTGGATGATTTTAAAAAAACATCGGGTATTGATTTACGTAACGATCCACTTGCGCTACAACGTTTAAAAGAAGCTGCTGAAAAAGCCAAAATTGAACTTTCTTCCACACAACAAACAGAAGTTAATCTCCCTTATATTACTGCTGATGCGAATGGTCCTAAGCACATGAATGTTAAGATTACCCGAGCTAAGCTCGAATCATTAGTGGAAGATTTAGTGCAACGCACAGTGGAGCCATGTAAAACTGCGCTTAAAGACGCTTCTCTTGCCACTGATAAAATTGATGATGTTATTTTGGTTGGTGGTCAAACACGTATGCCATTGGTGCAGGAAGTTGTACGTAAGTTTTTTGGTAAAGAACCACGAAAAGATGTGAATCCTGATGAAGCGGTTGCAATTGGCGCGGCTATTCAGGGAGCGGTATTATCAGGCGCGATTAAAGATGTGTTATTGCTTGATGTGACACCACTCTCTTTAGGGATTGAGACTATGGGTGGGGTGATGACCAAGTTAATTGAAAAAAATACCACTATTCCTACGCGCGCGGCACAAACTTTCTCGACAGCGGCAGACAATCAAACAGCAGTGACGATTCATGTTTTGCAAGGTGAACGTGAAATGGCATCTGCTAATAAGTCATTAGGTCGTTTCGATTTAACAGATATTCCACCTGCTCCACGTGGTATGCCTCAGGTTGAAGTCACATTTGATATTGATGCCAATGGTATTTTACATGTGTCTGCTAAAGATAAAGCAACTGGTAAAGCACAATCGATTAAAATTCAAGCTTCTTCAGGATTAAGCGAAGAAGAAGTGAAGAAAATGGTAAAAGATGCGGAAGAGCATGCAGCTGAAGATAGAAAATTTCACGATTTAATTGCTGCGCGTAATCAAGCGGATAATATGGTTCATTCCATTACCAAAACAATGAAAGAAGCTGGCGATAAAATAACGGCTGATGAACGTCAAGTGATTGAGCGCGCGATAGATGCTCTTAAAGAAGCGATGAAATCAGACAATAAAGATGAAATCGAAGCTAAGACAAAAGATTTAACGGATGCTTCAGCAAAAATGGCTGAACGTCTGTATGCGCAAGGCCAGTCTGCACCAGGAGGAGGTCCTTCACCTGGAAGTGAAACACAAGATCAGCAGTCGAAGAAAGCTGAAAATGTAGTCGATGCTGAATTTGAAGAAGTGAAGGATGATGAGCATAAACAGAAAGGAGCTTAAGAGCGCCTCTAGAAATTACTCTTTCATATAGATTTTTATACACAGCGACAAATCATTTATGGCAAAACGTGATTATTATGAAACCTTAGGTGTATCGCGCAATGCAAGCGAAGAAGAAATTAAAAAAAATTATCGTCGCTTAGCAATGAAATACCACCCGGATCGTACACAAAACGATAAATCTGCAGAAGAAAAGTTTAAGCAAATTAAAGAGGCTTACGAAATATTATCGGATGGTAGACGGCGTGCAGCTTATGATCAATTTGGCCATGCTGGTGTAGGAGCAGAAGGCGCCGCAGGTTTTGGTGGTATGGGTGGGATGAATTTTGGAGATATTTTTGGCGATATTTTTGGCGATATCTTTGGCGGGCGAGGGGGTGCAGGCGCATCGCAACGTGGTTCTGACTTATATTTTACTTTGGAGATTTCTTTAGAAGATGCGGTGTTCGGTAAAACTGCTGAAATTACCATTCCAACATTGATTAGTTGTGAAGAATGTGGTGGAAGCGGGGCACGTAAAGGTGCCGCACCCATCACTTGTTCGGAATGTCGCGGTCAGGGCCAAATTCGCATACAGCATGGTTTTTTTACGGTGCAACAAACTTGCCCGGTGTGTCATGGCAAGGGCCGCCTGATTCAAGATCCTTGCTCTCAATGTCAAGGGAGAGGTAGGCGGAAACAAAACAAAAAGCTTTCTGTTAAAATACCGCAAGGCGTGGATACGGGTGATAGAATTCGCCTAAGTAGTGAAGGAGAAGCAGGGGAGATGGGGGCTGCGGCTGGTGATCTATATATTCAAATACAAGTTAAACCACATACCCTTTTTGAGCGTGATGGTAAGAACCTTTATAGCGAAGTGCCTATTAGTTTTGTGACAGCAGCACTTGGTGGCGAACTTGAAATACCAGCGTTAAAGGGACGCGTGAAGCTCAGCATTCCATCTGAAACTCAAACAGGAAAGGTTTTTCGTATTAAAGGTATGGGCGCACCTTCTGTTCGTGGGGGTGATGCAGGTGATTTAATGTGTAAAGTACAAGTTGAAACACCAGTTAATTTAACTGCAAGACAAAAAGAGTTATTGGACCAATTTGAAAAAACGATGTCGGCAGATAATAAGCATAATCCAAAATCAAGTTCTTGGTTTAATAAAGTAAAAAAATTTTTTGAAGACATGAAATAAGAGAGTGTTGATGGAATACCTAAGACAATATGTTCATTTAATTTTGAGGTAATTGGTATGCAAAAAACACCCATGACAGTGAAGGGGGCGCAAAAGTTACGTGAAGAATTACAACGTTTAAAACAAATTGAGCGACCTAAAATTATTCATGCAATTGCCGAAGCACGCGCACACGGTGATCTGAAAGAAAATGCTGAATATCATGCTGCACGAGAACAACAAGGTTTCATTGAAGGCCGCATTCTTGAAATCGAAAGCAAATTATCTTCCGCACAAATTATTGATGTCACTCGTATGGAAAATACAGGGCGAGTCATTTTTGGAGCAACTGTTAAATTAACGAATGGTCATGGCGGATCACTTTGTTATCAGATTGTTGGGGAAGATGAAGCAGATATTAGCCAGCAACGTATTTCAGTTACCTCACCAGTTGCTCGGGCTTTAGTTGGTAAATATGAAGGTGATCATGTGGAAGTGAAAACACCGGAGGGTGTCATTTCTTATGAAATTATTGCGGTTGAATACATCTAATTATTATGCCAAGTAAAAGTAGCCGTCGTTGGTTGAAAGAGCATTTTTCAGATAGGTATGTTAAACAGGCGCAACAAGCAGGGTATCGTTCACGCGCTGTTTTTAAGCTAATAGAAATACAAGAAAAAGATAACTTATTTGAGCGAGGTATGACTGTCATCGATCTTGGTGCTGCTCCTGGCGGATGGTCGCAACTTATTTCACAATGGGTGAAACCAGGCGGTCGGGTTATTGCACTAGATAGCTTACCGATGGATCCACTTGATGAAGTTGAATTTATTCAAGGGGATTTTTCTGATGAAGTGATTTATCAAGCATTGCTTCAGCGATTATCAAGTGTACGGGTCGATTGGGTTGTCTCAGATATGGCACCGAATATGAGTGGTAATGAGAGTATTGATATGCCTCGTGCTATGCATCTTGCTGAATTAACTTTAGATTTTTCGCTCCATGTGTTACGCCATCAAGGTGGGTGTTTGATAAAGGTATTTCATGGAGAAGGATTTGATGCATTTTTAGCCAAAATAAAACAGCATTTTGCCAAGGTTATCATTCGCAAACCAAAGGCTTCGAGAGGTCGTTCAAGAGAAGTTTATATTTTAGCGAAAGAGAAATCTCAGATGGCAGGCTAAAAAATCTGATATAGTCTAAAACTTGTTTTTAATTTGGTCTAATATAATCATTAGGCTGGTTTTTGCATGGACGATTTCAGGTCAAATCGGTATGATTAATTATAGATATACGAGGTTACATTGTGAATGATGCAGTCAAAACGATATTCTTATGGATGGTTATTGCGATTGTCTTAATTGCTGTATTCAATAATTTTGGTCCTAAGCGAGAACAAGAAGAACGTATTAGTTATTCGACATTTGTTGATAATGTAAAACGTGGGAATGTTCGTTCAGCAACTATTACTGAACAAAATGTGACGGGTATTTTCCAAAATAACAAATCATTCGTTACTTATCTCCCCATGCCGCAAGATTCAGTTTTGCTCCAGCAAATGGTTGATAAAGGCGTGGTTGTAAAAGGCAAACCACCAGAGCAACCAGGATTATGGATGCATCTGCTTAACTTATTACCATGGATTGTACTCTTTGCTTTTTGGATTTATCTCTTACGACAACAAACAGGGGGTGGAAAAGGCGGTGCATTTTCATTTGGCCGTAGTCGAGCGCGATTATTAAATTCAGATCAAGTTAAAATTACTTTTGCCGATGTTGCTGGTTGTGAAGAAGCAAAAGAAGAGGTAAAAGAGCTTGTTGATTTTTTAAAGGACCCTGGCAAATTTCAACGGCTAGGAGGCAAAATTCCTCGGGGTGTATTATTAGTTGGTCCGCCTGGGACAGGAAAAACATTGCTTGCAAAAGCAGTTGCAGGGGAGGCAAAAGTTCCTTTTTTTACTATTTCTGGATCTGATTTTGTTGAAATGTTTGTCGGTGTAGGCGCATCTCGTGTAAGGGATATGTTTGATCAAGCGAAAAAGCAAGCGCCATGCATTATTTTTATTGATGAAATCGATGCTGTTGGGCGACATCGTGGAGCAGGCTTGGGTGGTGGCCATGATGAACGTGAACAAACGCTTAACCAACTACTTGTTGAAATGGATGGATTTCAAGGAAACGAGGGGGTTATTGTGGTTGCGGCCACCAATCGACCAGACGTATTAGATCCTGCTTTATTGCGACCAGGTCGATTTGATCGTCAAGTAGTGGTTGGTCTTCCTGATATCAAAGGTAGGGAGCAAATCTTGAAGGTTCATAGTCGCAAAGTTCCATTAGCAGATGATGTAGATGTTTCTGTTATTGCTCGTAGTACGCCAGGATTTTCAGGAGCGGATTTAGCTAATATTGTAAATGAAGCAGCACTTTTTGCTGCGCGAGCAAATAAACGCGTAGTTGATATGGATGATTTTGAACGAGCTAAAGATAAAGTGATTATGGGAACAGAGCGTCGTTCCATGGTGATGTCTGAGGAGGAGAAAAAGCTTACAGCGTATCATGAAGCAGGGCATGCGATTGTTGGGCTAAGTGTTCCTGAACATGACCCAGTACACAAAGTAACGATTATTCCGCGTGGACGAGCATTAGGTGTGACGATGTTTTTACCACAAGGGGATCGTTATAATTACACAAGAGAATATTTAGAAAGCAAAATTTCTAGCCTTTTTGGTGGGCGCCTTGCAGAAGAAATTATTTTTGGTATGAATAAAGTTACGACTGGTGCCTCAAATGACATCCAAAAAGCGACAGAGCTTGCGCGTAATATGGTTACAAAATGGGGATTATCAGAAAAAGTAGGGCCGTTAACATTAGGCAGTAATGATGAAGAAGTGTTCTTAGGGCATTCTGTTACCCGTCATAAAGAAGTCTCAGAAGCAACCTCTAGCATAGTCGATGCTGAAGTTCGAGGTATCGTTGATCGCAGTTATAAACGCGCAGATAAAATTCTTAGAGATAATCTTGATAAATTGCATGCGATGGCACAAGCCTTGGTTAAGTATGAAACTATTAATGCAGAACAAATTCAGGATATCATGGCAGGTAGACCGGCTCGTGAACCAAAGGATTGGCATAATCATAAAGATAAAGCCAAACCCATACCAAGTGAAACGGAAGATCCTAAAACGGAAGATCAAGGAACAGCAACAGCGCATGATGACACCAGCACCAGTACAAGCATCAGTTAGCAGCATGTCTCATTCACCTCATAAAATGCAACGTTATTTTGGTACCGATGGTATTCGTGGCCGCGTGGGAATATGGCCTATTACACCTGAATTTGTTTTAAAACTAGGGTGGGCAATCGGAAAAGTACTCGCACAACAAGGCAGCGGAAAAGTATTGATTGGTAAAGATACTCGTATTTCAGGTTACATGTTTGAATCTGTTTTAGAATCAGGTTTATCTGCCGCAGGCATTGATACTCATTTATTGGGTCCTATGCCTACGCCGGCTATTGCTTATTTGACACGAACCTTACGTGCTCAGGCTGGTATTGTTATCAGTGCTTCTCATAATCCTTATTATGATAACGGGATCAAATTTTTCTCATCACAAGGAACGAAACTTGCTGACCATATGGAGTTAGCTATTGAAGAACGTTTGGAACAACCCATGACTACAGTTGATTCTGCAGCATTAGGTAAAGCGATTCGTATTGTCGATGCGCCTGGTCGTTATATTGAGTTTTGCAAAAGCGTGGTTTCACCTTCTGTCATTTTGAATGGATTAAAAATTGTGGTGGATTGTGCCCATGGTGCTGCTTATCATATTGCCCCTAATGTATTTCGAGAATTAGGCGCAGAAGTGATTGAATATGGTATAGAACCGAATGGTTTAAATATTAATTTGAATTGTGGAGCGATGTACCCGGATTTTTTGTGCCAACATGTTCTTGATCATCAGGCGGATTTAGGTATTGCACTAGATGGAGACGGTGATCGGGTAGTGATGGTAGATCATCAAGGTTATATTTTAGATGGCGATGAATTGCTTTATATCATTGCTCGCCATAAATCCAAGTTAGCTTTGCTGAAAGGCGGAGTAGTTGGTACCGTGATGTCCAATTTAGGATTTGAATTAGCATTAAAGCAGTTGAATTTAGAATTTATTCGTGTACCAGTAGGCGATAGACATATTGTAAATGAGTTGACGAAACGCCAATGGTTTTTAGGGGGTGAACCATCCGGGCACATCGTTTGTAGGGATGTGACGACGACGGGTGATGGCATTATTACTGCTTTGCAAGTGTTAGCAGCGATGCGTTATGAAAATAAATCATTATTTGAGATGCGATCTGGTTTTGTTAAATACCCGCAAATAGTATTGAATGTAGAAGTTTTTCAGCAAGGTCATTTTCTTGATCATCCGCGTATTCAGCAAGTGGTAAAGGATATTGAAAAAGAGTTAGGTAAAACAGGGCGTGTACTCTTGCGTCGCTCAGGCACAGAACCTCTTGTTCGAGTGATGGTTGAAGGTGAAGATCAGAATCGCGTCAAACAATTAGCTGAACGATTAGCTGATATAGTGAAAGCAGAAACCGCGTTATAAAAAACCCCCATTTTTGTAATGGGGGTGATAGATGGGTTTCAAGTAACAAATTTTATACGACCATTTCTTTCAATTTTTTAAGCGCTTTTATTTTTACTGCTTTATAAGCAGGTTTTGCCTTTATCATAATTTCTTCACCAGTAAATGGATTGACTCCTTTACGGGCCGGTCTTGCTGGTTTTTTAACCACATTAATTTTCATTAATCCTGGCATAACGAATTTCCCTGGGCCACCAGTTTTAATGTGTTTTTCAATGACTTGAGTAAGACAATCAATGACAGAAACAACCTCTTTCTTGGAAAGACAAGTTGCATCAGTAATTGTTTTAATCATATTGCTTTTTGATAAGGGCTCTTTAATAAGAGGCACCTTAACGGGAGTTTTTTTTGCCATCAATTTTGATGCTGCAGACTTCCCGTTACTAGACTTCCTTTTCATTTTTGACTTCTTCACTGCCATAACTATTCCTCACTAGGTTAGTAAAAAGACTCTAATAAAATAGCATTTTTGTAGAAAAATGCGAGTGTTTTTTGTATTTTTTAAGAAAAATGAGTAACTCACCTTAGGCAATAACGAGTTGTTTACTTCATTTTTGACTCTCAATATTCTATACACGAGGGGTGTCGCGGAAGGAGGGCTCCCACCGCGCGCAGGTACGAGCACGGTGGGATACCTGCAGCGACGAACCCCGAGTAACACAACCTCTGAAGTCAAAAATGAAGTGAACAACTCGTTATTGCCTAAGGTGAATGAGTAACGTAAGCTGCTTCATGAGGCGCCTTGCATGGATTGAATACGCTTGCTTGTTCCGCTTAGTTCGTTATACAATTCTTGCGTTTGATTTCGGGATCTTGATAGAAAATTAGGGTTTATAAATGAGAACATATATTGCTCCACAACATAGCGTACACAAGTGGTATCTTATTGATGCATCAGGAAAAATATTGGGTAGATTAGCTAGCCAACTTGCTAAATATCTGCGTGGTAAACATAAACCTGAATATACGCCACACGTTGATACAGGTGATTATCTTGTTGTTGTTAATGCAGCAGAAATTAAGGTAACGGGTAAGAAACGACAGAAAAAAGTATACTATCGACACTCAGGGTATCCAGGTGGGATTAAAGAAACAACTTTTGATAAATTACAAGCAAAAGATCCAGTTAAAATTATCGAAATAGCTGTAAAAGGCATGTTGCCAAAAAATCCATTAGGTAGAGCAATGTTGCAAAAATTAAAAGTATATGCAGGTGCTACACATCCACATGCGGCTCAACAACCTGAGATTATTCATTTAGAACAAGTTAAAGAGTAGGCAAAATATGGCAGAAAAAAGTTTTTATGGAACAGGGCGCAGAAAAACATCAACTGCACGTGTATTTTTGAAACGTGGAAAGGGTGCAATTGTTGTTAATGATCGAACTTTAGAAGAATACTTTGGGCGTGAAACAGCACGAATGATTGTTCGTCAACCTCTTGAGGCAACAGAATTTCAAAATCGATTTGATGTGCTTGTTACAGTAAGCGGTGGCGGCATTAATGGTCAGGCTGGTGCTATACGGCATGGTATTGCGCGCGCGTTATTGCAATATGAAGGAGGATCATCTGGTGATGATGATAGCTCTTCTGGTACAGAAGGTGATCGTTCGATTAGAAAAATTTTGCGAAAAGCGGGTTATTTAACACGGGATGCGCGAGAAGTAGAACGGAAAAAAGTTGGTAAACACAAAGCTCGCAAGGGTACTCAATACTCTAAACGATAAATCGAATTGTGTTATCAAATGGGGGATCGTCTAGTGGTAGGACAGCGGACTCTGACTCCGCGAACCTAGGTTCGAATCCTAGTCCCCCAGACTCCTTTCTTTACCCGCGTCAGTTATTTATGAAGAAGGGTTTATGTATGGCTGTTATCAGCAACAAACGATCGATTATGACGCTTTACTCAGGCGCAATAGATCTTCATAGCCATCGAGTACGCATTGTTCTTGCAGAAAAAGGCGTATCTTACGAAGTCATTAACGTAGAATCTCGCGGAAAACCTGAAGATTTATTAGAATTAAATCCCTATGGTAATATACCAACTTTGGTTGATCGAGAATTGGCATTATATGATCCTAATATTATTACCGAATATCTTGATGAACGTTTTCCTCATCCACCGCTTATGCCTGTTTACCCTGTTGCGCGAGCAAAAGCTCGTTTGATCATCTACCGATTTGATCGTGAATGGGGCCCTTTGATTCGGAAATTAGAAACAGGGAAAATCTTGGATATGCGTGTAGCGAAAGAGCTCGGAAGTTATTTGGCACAACTTATCCCAATTTTTCAATCCTCTACTTATTTTTTAGGGGATGATTTTACTCTGGTAGACTGTTGTATTGCCCCTGTATTATGGCGATTACCAATTTGGGGAATCACATTGTCACCCTCAGAAATGAAAATATTAAGTAAATATGCTAATAGATTGTTCCAGCGGGATTCATTTCAAGCAAGTCTTACAGAAGCGGAGCAGGAATTAAGAAAACAAACTACAGCGGAAACAGCTTAAGGGAGTATTACTATGCTATCGAATAGACCTTACCTATTACGTGCGTTTTATCAGTGGATTGTTGATAGTGAATGTACGCCTATTTTGGTAATCGATGTTAATCACCCGCGTGCTAGAGTACCAATGGAATATGCAGATGGTGTTGAAATTGTTTTTAATGTTTCGCCTACGGCTGTACGCGATTTGAAAATTTCTAATGAATTAATTGAATTTAAAGCTTCATTTTCTGGTGTGATTCATATTATATCTGCGCCTGTTAAAGCAGTGTTGGCCATTTATGCTGAAGAAAATGGTGAGGGTATCTTTTTTGATGCTGAAGATGATGAACATCCAGAAGAAATGATACGTTTCAAAAATACTGATCGATCACCCACTGAATTAATTGAATCTCACATGCCAGTGCCTAAAACGGGTAATGGGAGTAAGAAAGGCAAACCAGTTTTGAAATTAGTGGAGTAGCTCATACGTATTTTTGCAATAATTTTTTTAGCCGTTTTCGTGAGGTTGGTTTGCTTATAAATTCAGTTGCACCAGCTTCTAAACAGGCTGTTTTTTCCTGTTTTCCAGTAAACACCGTTAAAGCGATGATGGGAATATGTTGAGTATCTTGACGTAAGCGCATTTCTTTTATGACATCAAACCCATTCATATCAGGCAGACTGATATCGACAAATACCATATGATGTTGATTTGCCTTCTTAAGTGCATCGCGACCATGGGCAACCACGTCAACTTGACAACCAAGTTCTGATAACATTTTTTCGTGGATGAATTGTATAATCGGATCATCTTCAATTAATAAGATTTTTGGCTGCTTACATTCAGGAAGATCAACTTTCTTAAATGGTTTTTTCTTGGGAAAGGAGGATTGGATTTTCT
>Ga0155613_1093_pt1 | contig 18198 bp, 15 predicted proteins | sample RifCSPhighO2_12_FD_107270 | JGI IMG/M metagenome (GOLD analysis project Ga0155613, IMG submission 107270) | Gammaproteobacteria bacterium RIFCSPHIGHO2_12_FULL_37_34
CAATTTTTATATTTTATACACGAGTATTATTTTATTAGTAAGCGTATTATTGTTTATTTTTAGTGCAAAATCAATTTAATTATCTACATGTAATAATTTATATTTCTTCTTCTTTCCGGCGCAGAAAAGCAGGAATATCTAAATAATCAATATCATGGCTATTATCTGCCCTTTTTTGATTAGGCTGTAAAGAAGAAGCAGAAGGATTGGTAGCACCCGTTAAAGCGCTTTGCCTACGCAAAATAGCTGGTTTATCAAGTTGCGTATAATCGGTTGTTATCTCGGAAGCAGATTTTAAGAGTTCGGCACTGTGTGGTTTAAGTGCTGCAACTACTTGCTTACGACCTAATCCTGTAACAATCACTGTTACACGAACTTCATCGCGTAATTCAGGATCAATCACCGTACCAACCACCACTGTGGCACTATCTGAAGTAATGCTTTTCATTACCTCTCCAACTTCTTCAAATTCTCCGATGGATAAATCTAATCCTGCCGTCAGATTAACTAATACTCCTTTCGCGCCCGTTAAGTCGACATCTTCTAAAAGTGGGCTCGCAATAGCAGCTTCAGCTGCTAGACGAGCACGATTTTCTCCTGAACTCACACCCGTACCCATCATCGCCATTCCCATTTCAGACATCACCGTACGCACATCAGCAAAATCAACGTTAATTAATCCGGGTCTCGTAATGAGTTCAGCAATGCCTTGTACAGCACCACGCAATACATCATTAGCCGCTTTAAATGCATTAATAAGCGTTACATTTTTACCTAACACAGTCAGCAATTTGTTATTGGGGATAGTAATCAGAGAATCCACATACTGAGACAAATTAGCAATGCCTTGATCTGCTGTTTGCAAACGCATTTTTCCTTCGAAAGAAAAAGGTTTGGTGGTAACCGCAACAGTTAAAATACCTAATTCTTTTGCCGTTTGTGCAAAAACTGGCGCCGCTCCTGTACCTGTTCCACCTCCCATACCCGCTGCAAGAAATACCATGTCTGCGCCACTTAATGCGGCTCGAATTTTCTCCCTATCTTCTTCGGCAGCCCGACGACCAATTTCTGGGTTTGCACCTGCTCCTAAACCACGAGTAATATTTTCGCCTAACTGAATGATAGTATTCGCCGATGAATTTTTTAATGCTTGTGCATCTGTATTTGCACAAATAAATTCAACCCCTTCAATATGTCCTACCATCATATGTTGAATTGCATTACCACCGCCACCACCAATACCCACCACTTTAATCACTGCATTTTGTTGGCACGTATCCAATAATTCAAACATAAAAATTGCTCCGCTACTTAATTTAAAGAACTTCCCCTAAAAATTTCCTTGAAACCAATTTTTCATTCTCGACCATAAACTTTTGATGCTTGATTGATGAATGATGACATCACCACTTTGCCGTTGTCGCAAACCATACATGAGCAATCCCACACTGGTAGCATAAATTGGATTATGAATAATATCTGCTAACCCATTCATATTATAAGGTTTTCCAATACGAACCGGCATTTTAAAAATCCGTTCGCCTAATTCTTGAGCGCCTACGATTTTAGAGGCTCCACCAGTCAATACCATGCCTGCCGCTATACGCTGTTCCAAACCACAACGTCGTAACTCATTTGCTACCAAAGTAAATAATTCTTCATAACGTGCTTCAATGACTTCCGATAATGCTCGCCCAGGTAACCGCCTCCCTACTTTATCGCCAATATTAGGAATATCAATCATCTGATTAGCATCCACAAGATCTTGTAAAGCACACCCATGTTTAATTTTAATTTCTTCGGCATTTCGAGTGGGCGTACGTAATGCGATAGCAATATCATTGGTCACTTGATCACCAGCAATGGGAATGACTGCAGTATGTCGGATAGCACCATCTGTAAATACTGCAATATCACTTGTTCCTCCACCAATATCAATCATGCATACACCCAGTTCTTTTTCATCGTCCGTTAAAATAGATTGGCTAGAAGCAAACTGTTCAAGCACTATATCGGTTGTTGCTAAACCACAGCGTTTCATACATTTCACAATATTTTGCGCTGCACCCACTGCACCTGTCACAATGTGCACTTTTGCCTCTAAACGCACACCTGACATGCCAATGGGTTCACGAATCGAATCTTGGTTATCAATAATAAATTCCTGTGGAAGAACATGTAAAATTTTCTGATCAGCAGGAATCGCTATTGCTTTTGCTGCATCTAGTACACGATCAACATCACTTTGGGAAATTTCACGATCACGAATGGCAACAATACCATGTGAATTAATACTACGAATATGACTGCCCGCAATACCAGTAAAAGCAGAATAAATCTCACAACCAGCCATATGCTCAGCATCCTCAACAGAACGTTGAATAGATTGAACAGTAGATTCAATATTAACAACGACTCCTCTTTTCAACCCTTGTGAAGGATGTATGCCAAATCCAATCACATTGAGACCACCCTCCTCCGTCACTTCGCCAACCAGCGTGACGACTTTTGAGGTTCCGATATCAATACCAACCAACAAGTCTTTATTTGGCTTCTTTGCCATGTTCATTCTTCCCGACTTTTATTGATTTCCATTTCACTGCCACTCCATTAGAATAGCGTAAATCAATATATTCTACATCTACCGCGTGATCACCAATAATTTTGGGATACACTTTTACAAAAAGATGGAGGCGAGTCAAGACATCTTGCTGCCCCATATAAAAAATTATTCCATTAGTTAACATTAGCTTCCAAGCAAGATCCGATGTCAATTCTAATGATAAAATCTTAGCATGTATGGGCTGTAATAAGCGATCAATTGCATGAAAATATTTAATCATCTCCATTTGGGTGCCATTTGGGCCAATGAATCGCGGTAAAAAATCAAGATGGTCAATGCGTTCTGGAAAAAATAATTCTCCTGATTCGCTAATTAAGCTGCGATCATTCCATAAAGCAAGCGGTTTCTTTTCATAGATAATAATGTCAAGTCGGTCTGGCCAATTGCGCCGCACATAAGAAGTAGATACCCAAGGCAATTGAGATAATCGATCACGAATCGAATCTATATGCACGCCAAAAAATCCTTGCTCCATTTCAGGCTGTACTGCATGCAAAATAGCTTGATGATCAAGTTGTTTTACACCATATACTCGAACAGTTTTGATGGGGAAAAAACTCGATAGTTTAAATTCATTTAGAAAAAAAAGAATGCCAAGAACAATAACACCCAAGATAACGACTATAAAAAACTGGGTTAGATGTTGAAAATAGGGCGAAATAACTTTCCTTCTATTCATTCACCTCTTCCGCTTGCTCTTCTTACCGTCCAATGATACATACCTCTGGAATTAATCGTACACCTGTTTTTTGCTCAACAATAGCGCGAACCTCAAAAATCAATTCTTCAATATCAGCAGCACTTGCATGTTCTTCATTCAGAATAAAATTAGCATGCTTTTCAGAAACCTGTGCTCCGCCGCGTTTTTTTCCTTTTAAACCACAAGATTCAATTAAACGACCAGCATAATCACCTGGGGGGTTACGAAAAACCGAACCACAATTTGCCGTGCCGATCGGTTGCCTATGATTACGTTTTTCTAATAATTCACGAATTTTATTCAGCGAATTTTCTTTATCTCCTAATAAAACAGAAAAACATCCGGCAATAAACCATTCTTGTTCAGGCTTTTTTACCTGCCGATAAGCGATACTAAATTCCGCTTTCGATCTTCGTATGATCTCACCACTACGATTCATCATTTCAACTGATTGCACCTTATCCCACGTTTCGCAGCCAAAACAACCCGCATTCATAGCCAATGCTCCTCCTACCGTACCAGGAATCCCAGCCATAAATTCTAACCCAGCACACGCTAAACGCGCACTATATCTGGCAAGTTGTGCAGATGATATGCCAGCTTCTGCGCGGATTTCTTCTGAATGGACTTGAGTAAGTTGATTTAACGCGCCTTGAGTCACAACCACAACCCCCTCTACTCCTCCATCGCGAATCAATGTATTACTACCCAATCCTAACCAAAATAATGGCATATTTTTAGGAAGATAGCGTAAAAAATTAGAAAGATCTTGAAGATCACGAGGAATATAAACATAATCAGCTCTACCACCCGTGCGCCAAGACGTATAATGATCTAATGGTTCATCTTGTAATAGTTGGCCACGTAATGTTTGTGATACGTCAGAAATAAAAAGATCAATCATTTAACAGTGACAGCCTCTTTTAATTGTGTGGCAGCTAATCGCGCAGCAATCGCACCAATGTTACCTGCCCCTTGCAACAACAAAATATCACCGCTCTTTAATTCTCGTTCAAATAGCTGTGGTAATAAATCATGGCGTTCTACGAAAATAGGATCGATTTGGCCACGTTTTTTAATTTCATTTGCAAGTGTTAAACCATCTGCACCTTGAATATAAGCTTCGCCCGCAGCATATACATCAAGCAACATTAACTTATCAGGCAAAGATAGTACTTGGCAAAAATCACTAAATAAATCGCGTGTGCGTGTATAACGATGCGGCTGATAAACCATGACTAAGCGACGATCTGGCCAACTTTCTCGCGCAGCTTGTAGAGTTGCCGCAATTTCTCTGGGATGGTGACCGTAATCATCTACCAAGGTCACATGACCCCCGCTTCCTAAAGAAAAATCACCATAAATTTGAAAACGTCTGTCTATCCCGGCAAAATGTTGTAAAGCAGCGGTAATCGCTTGATCTGGTACTTTCAATTCCGAGGCAACAGCAATGGCTGCAAGCGCATTTAACACATTATGTCGACCAGGTAAATTTAATGTGACAGGAAAGGATGGTAATCCTTTAGGACGTTCAACTATAAATTGCGTTTGCATACCCGTTTGTTTGTAATGCAACACTTTAAAATCTGCATCAGCTGTTAATCCGTAAGTCACCATCGAACGTGATACCTGAGGTAAAATCTCTTTTACAACGGGATCATCAATACATAGAACGGCTAGTCCATAAAAAGGTAGCCGATGTAAAAAATCAATGAAGGTTGCTTTCAATTGATCAAAATTACCATGATACGTCCCCATATGATCTTGATCAATATTAGTTACTATTGAAATCACTGGCTTAAGATGCAAAAACGAAGCATCACTTTCATCTGCTTCAGCAATCAGGTAATGCCCACGACCTAAACGCGCATTGCTGCCTATGCTATTTAATCGGCCACCAATAACAAATGTCGGATCAAGCCCTGCTTCAGCCAAAATGCTCGTAGTAAGGCTAGTGGTGGTTGTTTTACCATGGGTACCCGCTATTGCTATGCCATAGCGAAACCGCATCAGCTCACCTAACATTTCAGCGCGAGGAACAATTGGAATGCGCGCACAACGAGCAGCTTCAAACTCTGGATTTGACCAATCTACTGCTGAAGAACGAACAATGACATCTGCATGATGAATATGACTCGCATCATGGCCACGATAAATCACTGCGCCCATCACGCGTAACCACTGAGTTAAAGCATTTTCTACCAAATCAGAGCCAGAAACTGTGTAGCCCTGACGTAATAATACTTCTGCAATACCAGCCATGCCCACACCGCCAATGCCAACAAAATGAACATGCTTAATATGGCCCATCTCAAACATCCAACTCAAAGGGAACCTCCAATAAAGATTATATTTTTGCCAATTTCACTTCAGCGCAGAGTATAGCAAAAATTTTCTCCGAAACATCTATAAAACGTAATTGATAGGCAGCTTTTGCCATTGCTAAACGTCTATCAGGTGCGTAAGCAAGCTCTTTTAAAATAGCCGCTAATCGAACATCTGTTAATTCTGACTGTTGAATGCATAAAGCAGCATGGTGCTTCACCATATAATTCGCATTTGCTGTTTGATGATCATCAACCGCATAAGGATAAGGAACAAAAATAGCTCCTAAACCAACCGCACATAATTCAGCTACAGTCAAAGCCCCAGCGCGACATAGCACCATATCTGCCCACGCATATGCTTTGGCCATATCTTCAATAAATGGTACAAGATTAACTTGTAACTTACTGGAAAAATAAGCTTCTTTTGTTAAGTAAAAATGTTTTTTTCCCGTTTGATGCCATACTTCCGGCCGCTCTTCTGGCGCCAAGCGCCTCAGCATTTTCGGAACAATTTCATTGATAGCTTGCGCCCCTAAGCTACCTCCCGACACTAAAAGACGCAAAGGTAGCGATCGCTTATAAAAACGTTCTTGCGGCGGGGGTAGTGTTTCAATTTCACAGCGAATGGGATTACCAATAACAATAACGTTTGCGCGTGATTGAAATGCAGCAGGAAATCCCTCAAGTATTTTATTAGAAAAATGAGCTAAGGTTTTGTTTGTAAAACCTGCTTTTGCATTTTGTTCATGAATAATGAAAGGATAACGCATGAAGTAGCTTGCTAAGCCACCAGGCCCGCTAGCAAACCCACCCAACCCTATCACTACATCGGGTTGAATACGATAAAGAATACGACAAGATTGAATAAATGCGATGACTAGCATGATTGGCGCCTTCAATAAAGTCATTATACCTTTACCACGTAGACCGCTAATGCTAATACAATGCAAAGGCAAGTGAGCCTCTGGTACTAATTGCGCCTCTAAACCTTGTTTGGTTCCCAACCAATGAATATCAATATTTTTTGTTCGTAAATAATGTGCAAGTGCCAATCCAGGAAAAACATGCCCGCCTGTTCCTCCCGCCATAATAAGCACTCGTCGCAATGATTTTGTTGTCATCGAATTCCTAATGCCATTAAACGATTTTCATAATCAATACGAAGTAAAACAGCAATGATGATGCAATTCACCAAGATGCTGCTTCCCCCATAACTCATTAATGGTAACGTTAATCCCTTGGTAGGGAGCAAACCCGAATTGACCCCGATACTAACAATAAATTGAATGGCTATCCACAATCCAAATCCATATGCAAGATAACCAGCAAAATGATTTCCCAAACATTGGGCTCGCTTTCCAATCAGCAACACACGTATGACTAGAATAAAAAATAAGCTAATCACTATCCCTATACCGACCAATCCAAGCTCTTCTGCAATCACAGCAAACAGAAAATCGGTATGTGCCTCTGGTAAGTAAAACATTTTTTGAATACTTTTTCCTAAACCAACCCCCCACCAGCCACCTCGACCAAAAGCAATTAAGGATTGGACGAGTTGATACCCGGAGTCAAATGGTTTGGCCCAAGGATTTAAAAAGCTCGTTAACCTAACCAATCGATAAGGAGCCGAAATAGCAATGAATGCTAACGAAACAAGCACCATCGAAAACAGCATAATAAAATGCCGCATACGCATACCGGCCATAAACAGCATCCCAAATGTGGTAACAGAAACAACTACTGTCGCCCCAAAATCAGGCTCACGTAAAAGTAATGCAGCGGTTGCTCCTAATATTAATAAAGGTTTTAAAAAACCACTAAGCTCCGTTCTAATCTCAGCATGGCGCCTAACCAAATACCCTGCCATATATATAACGATAGCAAATTTTGCTAATTCAGAAATTTGAAACGTAAAAGGACCATACCCCAACCAACGAACGCTACCATTTACACGATGACCAACACCAGGAATGAGCACAAGCGATAATAAAAGCAGCACGATAAGTAAAAGATATCCCCCCCATTTTTCCCAATACAAAATGTCCATTTGCAAAACAAAACTACCTAACAACACTCCTAATGTTAAAAAAATAAGTTGTTTGATCAAAAAATAAAATGGTTGATGCATGAATTTATCTGAGACAACAATCGACGCTGAAGTCATCATTAATAAACCAAATAAAACAATAGCAACAACAGAAAACAGTAACCACTTGTCGTATAAAGCAGGAGGTGAACCTATATCGCTTGTAATAGTATGCGAGCGCATTGAATAGACAATATCAACGTTAAATTAAATAAAGATACCATATCAATCCATTTGGCGCAAAATATACCCTTAAAAAAATTGCTAACGTTATAAACGTTAGCTATACTAACGTTTATAACGTTAGAAGAGAAAAATACAGTTATCAATTCAAAACAGTTTGATTCTAATTATATTCATGGAATATCTTTAGAAGAGTTTTTACTAGCAGAAAAATAATATTCAGGTTGATTACAAATTTTTAACTATCTCCATAAACACTTCTCCTCTATGTTCAAAATGCTTAAACATATCAAAGCTAGCGCAAGCAGGTGACAGTAAAACACTATCGTGTGATTGTGCCTGTTTGTTCGCTTGCCATACCGCATCTTCCATCGATTGAGCAAATGATACAGGCACCCGTTTACCAATGACTTGTGCAAGTTCGTTTGCTGCTTCACCAAGCAACACAACATGTCGCACATATTTCAAAATGACATTTATAAGCGGACTAAAATCAGCTTTTTTACCTACACCACCAGCAATCAATATCAATCGCCCTGATATGTCACTACCTAATCCATGAATAGCAGCTAATGTTGCGCCCACATTTGTTCCTTTAGAATCGTTATACCAAGCCACGCCATTTAACTCACGAACAAATTGACATCGATGCGGTAGCCCAGGAAAATCACGTAAGACAGCTAACATAGGTTCAAAAGGCAAACCAAATCCATAACCAATTGCTAATGCTGCTAATGCATTTATTTGATAATGTTTTCCTTTGACAGGTAATTCAGCAGTAGCAAGCAATCGATGATTTTCATAAGCTAAATATGTCATACCATTTGCAACAAGCAAACCAAATTGATTATTCATCGGGGGTCGCATGGTAAAATAAAATTTACGAACATGGTTATGTTCTGTTAACACATCATCATAATTGCACACCGCAACCTGACAATGCTGATAAACACGGTGTTTTGCTTGCTGATAGGCTGTGAAATCTGCATAGCGATCCATATGATCAGGCGTAATATTTAATACGGTTGCTACCATAGGCTTCAACGAATAGGTTGTTTCCAATTGAAAACTGGAAAGTTCAAGTACATACAAATTAGTTTTCGTATCAAGAGACAACAAATCTAATGCTGGTAATCCTAAATTGCCTCCTACTTGCGAATGATATCCTGCGGCTTTTGCCATTTTTCCAACTAAAGTCGTGACCGTGCTCTTTGCGTTCGTGCCGGTAATAGCAATAACAGGTGCACACACCGCTTGAGAAAATAATTCAATATCACCAATAATAGGAACACCACGTTTGATTTGCGCTACCAGCATGGGATCTTGTAAAGAAACACCTGGACTCAAAACAATACAAGCAGCCTGGTTTAGTAAGGATGCATCTAAACCACCAAGTGCCAACCTAACTTCTGGACAACTCTCTTGAAGTGCTGCAAGTTGCGGAGGATGGATTCGCGTATCTGTTATTGCAATAGGAATGTGTTGTTGTGCAAGAAAGTGTGCGCATGATAAACCGGTTGCCCCTAGACCAACAATCACATGTAAATCAGACATGTCTATAGCTACCGTAATTTAAGTGTTGCTAGCGCACATAAAACCAAAACAAACGTAATAATCCAAAACCGCACAATGACACGGGGCTCAGGCCAACCTTTTAGCTCAAAATGATGATGAATCGGTGCCATTTTAAAAATACGTTTGCCAGTAAGCTTAAACGACGCTACCTGTAAAATAACGGATATTGTTTCTAAGACAAAGATACCACTCATAAAAAAGAATACAATTTCTTGACGTACAATGACTGCAATCGTGCCTAATGCCGCTCCTAATGCAAGCGCACCTACATCTCCCATAAAAACTTGAGCAGGATAGGTATTAAACCACAAAAATCCCAAACCTGCTCCTGCTAAAGCTCCGCAAAATACTACTAATTCCCCCACGCCAGGTACGTAGGGAATAACAAGATAACTAGCATGATGGAAGTTACCAGTGGCATAAGCAAATACACCTAAAGCAGCGCTAATCATCACAGCAGGCATGATTGCCAAACCATCTAAACCATCGGTGAGATTTACTGCATTGCTCGAGCCAACAATCACAAAATAGGTTAACAAAATATAAAATACGCCCAAATTTAAAGAAAGATTTTTAAAAAAAGGAAAAATCAATTGGGTTTCAGACCATAATGTCGCAGAAAAATAAAGGTAACAAGCTGCAATTAACCCAATGAGTGATTGTAATAAATATTTTCGTCTCGCCGATAATCCCCGACTATGTTTTAAAATAAGCTTACGATAATCGTCCCAATAACCAATGGCACCAAATCCTAGCGTAACAAATAATACAACCCAAACATATTGATTACGTAAATCACTCCACAATAACGTACTGGCTAAAATAGAAATGAGAATAAGCATACCACCCATCGTTGGTGTACCTGCCTTGCTTAAATGCGACTGAGGGCCATCATTGCGAACGACTTGCTTGATGCGATATAAACTTAATTTACGAATAATCATAGGGCCTAAGGTGAGTGATAAGATAAGTGCGGTTAATGTACCCAAAATAGCGCGTAGAGTTAAATATTGAAAAACATGAAAAACACGAAAATAATTCGCCAACCACTCACTTAGCCACAGCAGCATGCAACATCTCCAAACACTCTTGTACTTTTGTCACATCATCAAATGGAATGTTCTCATCCCCTATTTGCTGATAATGTTCAGCACCTTTGCCCGCAATTAATACGCAATCACCAGCTTTAGCATATTGTATACTGTTTCGAATAGCTTGAGAACGATCTAATTCCATATGAACTTGGTCTTTCGCAATAAATCCCTGCATGATTTGCTCAGCAATTGCTTCTGGTTGCTCATGGCGTGGATTATCATTAGTCACCCATATTTGATCTGCTAATTGTTCAGCAATACGAGCCATTAAAGAACGCTTAGCTTTATCTCTCCCTCCACCACAACCAAATACGCAAATTAATTTTCCTTTGGTGTGATCACGCAATGCTTGTAATACTTTTTCTAACGCATCCGGAGTATGAGCATAATCCACGATGACCAATGGCTTGTTGCCCCCCCCCAATGCTTGCATCCGTCCAGAAACAGGTTTTAATTGTGATAATTGCCAAATAGCATCTTGAAAAGATACTCCTATTACACATAAAGCTGTAAAAACAGCTACCGCATTACTTAAATTAAACTGGCCAATGAGTGGTAACAATACCTCCCCTTCCCCCCAAGGACTATCGATATAAGCCTTGATCCCGTGTGATAATAATTGAATCGAGTGGGTAAACACACAAGGGATAGGTAGCACTCTCGATATTGGCTTTCTAATGCTATATGAAAATATAGATTTATGTTGCGCAAGTTCATGGATCCAATTCTCACCATATGCATCATCTGCATTAATAATCGCTTGTTTTACAGTAGCCCCTGCTAAAAAACGTTGTTTTACTGCTGCATAAGTTGCCATATTCCCATGATAATCTAAATGATCTTGAGTAAGATTAGTAAAAAGGCCGATCTCAAATGGAATACCATTCATTCTACCTTGATCAATGCCATGGGAGGATACTTCCATGGCAACTGCTTTAGCACCTTGATTGACAAAATGACGTAAATAAGCTTGTAACGTAATTGCATCAGGTGTGGTCAACCCGGTTTCTTGTAATTGACCATAAAAACCGCTGCCTAATGTCCCAATCATTCCGCAAGGAATAGATAATGCTTGTAATGATTGCGCCAAAAAGTGGGAACAGGAGGTTTTCCCATTTGTCCCTGTCACACCAATGATACGTAATTGTTTTGCAGGAAAATTGTAAAATTGCGCAGCGAGTTTGCCTACCTGCTGAGGCAATTGATAAAATGGAATGATTGGTACGCTTTCTTGCCAAGTAATCGGCTCATGCTGTCTTTCTGATTCTTTTAAAATCGCAACCGCTCCTTTTGCAATGGCATCAGCAATATATTCTCTACCATCGCGCTCGGTTCCTTTGATTGCTAAAAATAAATCATGCGGTAAAATTTGACGACTATCTAATACTAAACGAGCAATATCGCAGTGAATATCGCTTGGTAGTAGAAAATCATGTCCAAGTAATCTTGAAAGCTGCATGGGTTGTCATTATACCGAGAATGTTCGATTTTCTACAAACCAATTCCTAAGCATCCGGCGGAATATCCAACATTCTAAGCGATCCCTCCATCACTTTTTCAAATATAGGCCCAGCTACTAGGCCGCCATGATAATGTTTGCCTTGCGGATCGTGAATGATAACAGCAACGACTAACCGTGGATGACTCACTGGCGCAATACCAACAAATGATGATGTGTAACGATGCTTCTGATATCCTGTTTCACCTACAATTTTAGCTGTGCCGGTTTTACCTGCTACCCGATATCCTGGCACATGTGCTAGCTCGCCCGTACCACCTTTCGTAACAACCGATTCAAGCAAGAGAAGTATTTGTTTAGCAATATTTTTATCCATCACTTGCTCGCCCATTTTAGGATCAGTCACACGTAATAAAGAAATAGGTGTTTTTACTCCTTCATTTGCTAACACTGCATAAGCACGTGCCAATTGCAAAGCCGTGACAGACATACCATAACCCCAAGAAAGTGTAGCCAACGTAAATGCACTCCAAGGTTGATGTTTAACCAGCAAACCACTTTGTTCGCCTGGAAATTCTATCCCGGTAATTTCACCAAAACCAACCCGATGCAATACATGCCATAATTGATCTGGTGGCAAACTCAAAATCATTTTAGTCACACCAACATTACTCGATTTTTGTAAGATCTGCGTCACCGTTAATGGGCCATTATTATGTTCATCCATCACCACATTACGCCCTACACGCATCCATCCAGGATAGGTATCAATTAACGTATCGGGGTGAAAATGTCCACTATCGAGTGCACTCGCTACACTAAAAGCCTTAATCGTTGAACCAGGTTCAAAAAGATCTGTCACTGCGCGATTTCGATAATTATTTTTATTATATTGAGCACGATGATTAGGATCGAAAGAAGGTTGATTCACCATTGCTAAAATCTCACCCGTTTTAACATCCAAAATAATGGCAGAACCTGAACTAGCCTGATTTTCTATCACTCCTTTTAATAATTCACGATAGGCCAGATATTGCAATTGTCTATCAATGCTCAATATCAAATGATGGCCGGGTTTTTGCTCACGAACGGTTTGTAATTCAGAAATAGTGCGCCCTATCCTATCCTTGATCACCCATTTTTTTCCTGATTCACCACTTAACCAAGTATTATAAGCAAGTTCTACGCCTTCCTGTCCTTGATCATCTACATTCGTAAATCCTATCACTTGTGCGGCCATTTCTCCTTCTGGATAATAGCGCCGGTAATCCTGTTGTAAATATATTCCAGGAATACGCAAAACCTTTATTTGATTAGCAACATCAGAGGCAAGAGAGCGTTTGATATAAACAAACTCCCGTTGTTTCTTTTTCTTCTGCTGATATAACGATAAAATAAATGTCGATGGTACACTTAATTTATTTTGTAAACTAAGCAAATTTTCTTTTGTAGGAATAAATTCCTGCGGATTCATCCAAACAGAATAAACCGTCGTACTCACCGCCAAAGGAACGCCATGGCGATCAACAATGATACCTCGAAAAGCTGGGGTTTTAACAAACCGTAATACCCGTTGATCTCCTTGTTGCTTTAGAAAGTACCGATTAAGAATAGCAAGATCAAAAACACGCCACGTTAAACCGACAATAGCAATGATAATGAGTGATAAAACGAGATAAAATCGCCATGGAATAAATACAATGGAATTCACTCGCGAACAATCACAACCGATTGATGATCAGGAATAACCATTCCTAATTGTTGCTCAGCCGCTTGTTGGATTTTATCCTGCACCATCCACGTACTACGTTCTAATAAAAGTTGTCCTTGTTGAATTTGTAATTGCGTTTGTTCAGCGACACCGTGCTGATACATGGCGTGTAATACGCGTGTGGTATGAGTCACATAGATCATACCTAAAGCTGAAAATAAAACTGCAAACACCAAACAAAATAGGATGATTTGCTTTCGATTGAGTAAATGAGTCCATACCAGATAACGAGTTAAGGTTCGTTGATGAACTAAGCGTGCTGCCGCGTTCATGATAGTTTCTCCGCTATTCTTAAAATCGCGCTACGTGCTCTTGGGTTAGTGGTGATTTCTTGCAAACTGGGTTGAATGGGTTTACCTATCGCTTTCATTCTTTGATGAAATGCCATTTGTTTAATAGGTAAACCCCGAGGTAAATCCTGATTTTTTTCATGCTGCCTAATAAATTGTTTTACCATTCTATCTTCCAAAGAATGAAAACTAATAACAGATAAACGCCCGCCAATTTTTAAAACAGCAAGCGCTTGATGAAGTGCATCTTGTAGTTCAATTAATTCTTGATTGATAAAAATTCGTATCGCTTGAAAACTGCGCGTCGCCGGATGTTTATCTCTTGATTGTCTCGATAAAGGGATAGCTCGCTTAATAATGTCAGCTAATTCCGAAGTTGTTTGGATAGGCGATTGCTTACGAGCACATACAATGGCACGAGCAATACGTCGTGAAAATCGTTCTTCTCCATATTGCCAAAGAATGGTAGCTAATTCTTCTTCTTCAATATCAGCAAGCCATTGTCTTGCTGTTAACCCGCAACTAGTATCCATGCGCATATCCAATATTCCACTACGAGTAAAACTAAAACCACGTTCTGGGCAATCTAATTGAGGAGACGATACTCCTAAATCAAATAAAATGCCGTGAATATTGTCAGAAATATGCTTTTCATTCAAGGATTTTTTTAAGTGTGAAAATGAACGATGAAAAATAGTAAATCGTTCATCATGAATATGTTGTCGTGCATAATCAATGGCTGCTTGGTCTTTATCGAAAGCTATTAATCTCCCTTTGTTACTCAGTTTATTTAAGATAGCCTCTGCATGACTACCACGTCCAAATGTCGCATCAATATAAATACCATCCGGAGAAATAACAAGACTCTCAACCGCTTCGTTTAAAAGTACAGGAATATGTTGGTGAAAACTATCTTCCATACGGCAAGCTGCCATGTTGGTATCAATACTCCATCAAGTTATAACGAAATAGATTTCACCTCATCTGGTAGTGCAGAATCAGTTGAATTAGATTCTTCTTCTAGCCAACAAATGCGACATTTCTCCCAATGAGCCTCATCCCATAACTCGAATTTCTTTCCTTGCCCCACTAAAACTGCACGTTTATTCAAACCCGCATATTCACGCAGTAAAGGCGGAAGCAACACTCGTCCTTGATTATCCATTTCTACATCCGCTGCATGTCCAATCAGTAAGCGTTGAATTCGCCTAGCAGCAGGATTGAAACTTGGTAAAACAGCCAACTTCCTTTCAATTTCCTCCCACTCTGGTAATGGATATAGCAATAAACAGCGTTCTTCTGTATCAATTGTTAAAATAATTATGCTCTTACTATCCAACTGTAGACGCTCGCGGTACCGAGTCGGCATTACCATTCTGCCCTTTGCATCGATGTTGATCCCATTAATACCGCGAAACATCGCTTAGCCCCCTTGAGAAAGCCCACAGGCGAGTTCCCCCTACTGAAGCAGCCAAGAATCCTGTGGGTAAGAGATAATATACCACAATTCTCCACAATAATACACTTTGTGCCACTAAATTCCACAAATATTGTTATTTTTGCTGGGGTTAACGTGAGTATCGTCTAAGCCAAGAGCAAGCTATTGATTTTTTTGTTGATAAAAAGCGGACAGGATGTCCGCTTTAACAAAAAATCCGAAAGGGATGAGTTTTTTGTGGTTATCAATAAAAAAATCAATAGCTTGCTCTTGGCTTAGACGATACTCACGTGAGGTTAGGAAGAAGTATTCTTGAGTCAGTCGATAAGCCGGGTTCTGTCGTGGACAATCATTTCTCTAGGCTATTTGTCACCAAATAGCTCAAGCGACCTACCCAAACTCAGCGCGGATCACGCTATTGAGTTTTTATTTGGTCTTGCTCCAAGTGGGGTTTATCATGCCGCAATTGTTACCAACTGCGCGGTGTGCTCTTACCACACCTTTTCACCCTTGCTTTAAAAAAGCGGTTTATTTTCTGTGACACTTTCCGTAAGCTCATGCTTCCCAGGCATTACCTGGCACTTTACCCTGTGGAGCCCGGACTTTCCTCCTGTAAAACAGGCGATTGTCTAACTGACTCGACACATAGTTTAGCATAAATATGCAAGAGAAAAATATATGACGCGTATCCTTTTTCTTTGTCATCGTTATATGGATGTCACACGAGGTGGCTTAGCTGAGTTTTTACATTTTCTACCAGTCGCACTGAAACACTATACCCTAGATAGCATCATCTACACCCCACCCGAAAACAAAATGATCGCTCATTTAATGGGTCCACATATGTTACCAAATAATATTCCACACTATACCGGTCCTTTATTAAAACCACGTTTTTTTATTACTAAACATGCCTTATCGCCATTACTTCAATTATGTAAAAAAGAAAAAATTAATATCGTGCATGCGCAAGGAACCTATCGAGCAGGCTTTGCCGCTATGCATATTTACAAACAACTTGGTATCCCTTATGTGGTCACCAGTCACAGTGATATTTTGCCAAGTAACTCCAAACGTATGCGAGCATACCGTATTTACAATCGGTGTCGAAAAATACTAGAAACAGCGCATTTCATTACTCATCTTTCCCCATTAATGGCTAAAGCCTCTGAAGAAATCTATTCAGCGCCAACAAAAAGTAAAATGATTCATAATGGCATTGATGTCGATGCCTGGGAAGATTATTTAAATCTACCTGAATATGATTACCTACTAGCCATCGGCCGCCTTGAACCTGAAAAAGGTTTTAACATACTCATCGATGCTTATGCACAATTGGTCAAACAAGGCATGCGCACTTCCCTCATCATAGCTGGCACAGGTTCGATCGAACACTTATTACAACAACAAGCTAAAGATTATGGGCTCACCCTCATCACAACATGTAGTAATGTTTCATCTCTTCCAAAACAAAGCGTTATATTTACTGGTTACGTTAAAAATCCCATTAAAAAACGTTTATTTGCTCATGCAAAATTAATTTTATTTGCAACTCAAGCCAAACAATGGATGGAACCATTTGGTATCGTTCAGTTAGAGGCAATGGCTGCTGGTAAAGCTTTAATCGCGAGCAACATTCCGATTGTGCATTATCTACAATCATTAGGATTACAAACAAAATTAGTAGATAGCGAAAATATCACCGGCTGGGTAAATGCAATCTCGCAATTAATAGAGAATGAAAATTTGCGCTATAACATGGGCAAATCTAATCGGGAAGCAGTAAAAAAATTTGCATGGGATGACATCGCCAAAGAATATGCGGAAATTTACCAACACCTAAACGCTCCCGACTTTAAATTTAGATGAGTTGGTTTTCATCCGTAAAAATCCATGATGCTGCGATAAATCATCATTTTTTTGAGAAGTTGATTTTACAAACAATGATGCTTGCTTGATTGGAAGCGCAGGAGAGGATAACGATTTTTGTGTAGCGTTCAGTTTATTTATATTCTTTTTTTCAGCAGGTACCATTTGACTAACGATGGGTTTCTCGGCAGATGGCAACGCAAACGTTTGCATGAATCCTGTTAAGGTGTTTATCTGTTGTGTTAATTCATCCAATTTTGTTTTTTGCTCAACATATTCTTTTTCTAAAAAAGAAATTTTTTCTTGTTGTGTGGCTATTTGCTGAGCTTGATTTTTCAACATTCGATGCAAGTTTTCTTGAGTAATCGCGCTATGTTTTAATGCAAAATCCGCGGTGCCTTTTGCCACACGCGCTGTATCATTACTGTTTTTATAATGATGATGAACATTTTTCACTACAGTTGAAGCGCTTTGCGATTTTTCGAGTTTGGATGTTTCAATTTGAAATTGATTGACAATTTCTTCGTAAGAAGGAAGATCATTTTCTTCTAATCCACATTCTGCACCCTCACCTTCATTGGCCTTTTCATTTTTTTTTCTATGAAATAAACAAGCAACTTTATCCATTAAAGTTTTTTTGGGAGCTTGCAACCCCTCTTCAACCCATTTTTTATCTCGAATTTCTTTAAGCAAAACATTGGTTTTTTCTTCAATCGCACAATCTTTGATAGTTAACAGCTGGCCTGATTTAATAAAATTGTATGCCATATGTGCGCAATA
>Ga0155613_1031_pt1 | contig 17812 bp, 18 predicted proteins | sample RifCSPhighO2_12_FD_107270 | JGI IMG/M metagenome (GOLD analysis project Ga0155613, IMG submission 107270) | Gammaproteobacteria bacterium RIFCSPHIGHO2_12_FULL_37_34
ATCTATCGGGAGCCGGATGCGGTAATTCTGCAAGTCCGGTTCTGACGAGGGTTTGGTCGAAGCAATTCGACCATTCTACTCACCCAGAACCCACAATAAGCTATCTTTTTCATGGAAAATGATACTTCTATTGCCGCCATATTGAAATAAATCGCCACACATTTCCTTAAATGTATCAACTAATGTTGTTTTACAATTAAAATACATGACGATAATAGAACCGCCGAGCTTTGAATGGCATGGTTGGCTCCAAATTAGTATGTTTAATCAGTGATCAATGATTGTTTTTAATGGCTAGTAATGATACTTTCATCGGGGTTAGGAAACAAACTCTCAGCATGAGATATAAACTATGCCAAATACTGTCCAACGATTTAATGAAACGGTTCAGGATTATTTGAAATACAGGCCTTCCTATCCTAAAGAAGTATATTCATTATTAGTTAAACAATTTGATCTTACGCCAGAAAAAATTATCGCTGATGTTGGCTCTGGTACAGGATTTTTGTCAAAACTATTTCTTGAACATGGTCACTCTGTTTATGGTGTTGAACCTAATCAGGGTATGCGAAAGGCTGCTGAAAAATATTTGCTTGAAAACCAGAATTTTCATAGTATAAATGGCCTTGCAGAAGCTACGACGCTTGATAATGAATCAATCAACTGGATCGTCGTAGGAACCGCCTTCCATTGGTTTGATGTTAAAAAAATTAGAATTGAATTTAAACGTATATTGAAATCACCAGGATTTTGTTTAGTAGTATGGAATGTAAGAAATAAAAAACAATCAGTGTTATTACAAGATTATGAGAATTTAATACTTACTTTTAGTAATGATTATCAACAATCACGTGCTCAAGAATTTGATCAAACAATCGTTAAAGATTTTTTTCATCCGTTTGAAATGAAAACTGCTTCATTTATTCATAAGCAACAGTTTTCCTGGGATGGATTAAAAGGCAGGTTGTTATCAACATCATATAGTCTAAGGGAAAATGACCCAAAATATCAGGACATGATAGATGAATTAAAACAAATTTTTGATCGACACCAATCTAATGGGTTGGTTGAGTTTTTGTATGATACAAAAATGTATTATGGGCAGATGAAGTAATGGATACCACAGTACATTTAAGATTTGTCTCCTTTTGACCAAGATAGGATCCAGGCCCTGAGGGATCGACCTCCTTATCAAGCATTTGACGATGCGCTTAGATTCACAACCACAATTAAAACAATTGAAAATTTAATCAGATTGGTGCAAATCCAATAGCAATAATTTTAATAAAATCATAGGATTAAAGCATTAATCTTAAGCCATATTTTATTGGTTAAACTATTTATTAGCATTATACTTACTATATAATTAAATAAATGAGCAAATCATGCCAGAAATCAACGAACCAAAGATTAGAAAAATCATGCATGATGCTGAGATTCAATCGGTATCAATCGCATCTGGTAGCAATAAAGACAATATTGTTCCTAGACATATTACAACTGATGGGCTCAATAGTAACAACAAAGAAGAAATTGATGATCCGGTTTATGGTGTAGCATCACTTAGCAAACCTGTCTTCACCTATCTGGTATTGAAATTAATAAACAACAAAGATTTCAAGCTGGGTACTAAACTTAATGAAATGTTTCCTTTTGAGGAATTTTGTAAAAAGTTTGGTTTTGAATGGGAAAATTCAGAGGCGAATAAAGCGCGTGTTAAACTATTTACTCCTCACATGATTCTTTCGCATCAAACAGGGTTACCTATTGGTCACAATCCAAGCTCAGGCCCATTAAAATTTGATTTTGAACCCGGTCAAGGATTTGGATATTCCAGTCTTCATTTAATGTACTTACAAGAGTGTATCGAATTCAAATTCCGTAAATCACTCGAAGAACTGGCAAAAAAATATGTCTTTGACCCGATAGGAATGAAGCACAGTAGTTTCTATCCTTCCTATGAATTACGTTTAATGTCTGAGACAACTCGGGAACCTGGAAAATTATACATTCAAGCTACTAAAAAAAAAGGTTTAGCATACGAAGTGCTAACTGGCGATAGCGATCAGCCATGGCGTAATACTATTCCCTGGGAAGAATTACCAACTGATTTTCCAAAAAACACATCGGATATTATCCACGCTAAAAATACATTGCTGCCAACAATTTTATTCCACGCAAACAAAACTAGAGATGTTGTTTCCAATGCTGCAAATAGCCTGCATACCACAGCCACAGACTATGCACGATTTTGCATACACTGGATGCAAGATCCAGATCAACGTGTAAAGGATGCCTTTGCGAGTAAAGTATCAATGAGAGATGATCCATGGGCTGTACGCGAACATGTTTTTCCTGAAGTTCTAGATCATCTTTCATGGGGTTATGGCTTTGGTCTTGAGACAAGTGATTTGGGGGAACATACCGCGTTTCATACCGGAGATATGAGTGAGTGGAGGGCTGGCGTTCAATTAGATTTAGATGCTAAAAGTGTTAAAGTTTTTTTCTCCAAATCTTCTTATGCAAATGGTCATTTACTTCAGGATCAAATATTCGATAGAAGTTATGCATTAGATTATTTTTTTGATAAGTTTAAATTTGCAAGGATGGTTAATGAACTTAAAGAGGATTGGCGCGAGAATCGTAGCTTTGGGATACGACAAGAATCTATTGAGCATTCGAACAAAATGATAAGCTCTACCACTGGTATATTCGCTGCTATATCAACAAATCCGTTGGAGGCTGCTAGGAATCAGTCGCAAAGCACACCAGAGACATCAAATCAAAATTCGCCAGAAAAACCAAAAATTGTCTCAACTGAACAGCAATCATCTGTTACCAATCGACAAGAAGAAGATAGCAAAAATGACAAATCACCTAATCCCTTTTCAACTAAATTTGTTCCCCCAGGAACAATTAAATAACCGCAATGAGGTGGATGTTTGTGAAATATTTTTTGCTTATTATAGTTAAGACGACGGTATAAATTATTTATTTTAAGGCGTTTTTGCTCAAATCACATCAAATCCGCGATATTCTTTATAAGGTAACTCTTCCATTGACACATCGGTGATATGAGCAAGTTTTGAGCCGACTTTTAACCATTCTTGTAAAATCGCTAGTTTTTCTTTATCACCACAAGCAAGCACCTCTACTTTATGGTCAGGTAAATTTCTGACCCAACCTGTCACACCTAATTGATCTGCTTGCTCTTTAGCAGATGCTCTAAACCATACTCCTTGCACTTTCCCAGAAATAAAATAATGGACACAAACCAAGGTAGCCATGTATTTTCCTTATGTATATAATATTTCTAACAAATGAGTTTTCCTATGCAAAAATATTTGATCGCGCCCTCTTTATTATCCGCCAATTTTGCAATATTAGGCGAAGAAGCAAAAGCAGTATTAGCAGCGGGTGCTGACATGCTGCATCTTGATGTCATGGATAATCATTATGTACCTAACTTAACCATGGGACCACTCGTTTGCGAAGCTCTACGCAAATACGGTATTACCGCACCGATAGATGTTCATTTGATGACTAAACCAGTAGATAGGCTCATTATTGACTTTGCCAATGCCGGTGCAACCCATATTACTTTCCATCCAGAGGCTTCTTCGCATATTGATCGTAGCTTAGCACTCATTCACAAACATGGATGCAAAGCAGGTCTTGCATTGAATCCTGCAACCACCTTACATTGTTTGGAGTTTGTCATCGATAAAATTGATATTTTATTATTAATGTCGGTCAACCCTGGTTTTGGCGGTCAATCATTTATTCCTGCCGTGCTCGAAAAAATTAAAAGCGCGCGAAAATGGATTGATTCGAAAAAACTTGATATTCGAATTGCTATTGATGGCGGGGTAAAAATTGAAAATATCGCAGAAATTGCTAAAGCAGGCGCTGATATGTTTATTGCAGGTTCCGCTATTTTTAATCAACCAGATTATGCTGCGATTATTAAACTAATGCGGGAAGAATTAGATTAAACGACAGGCCCTCTAGAACCACACGAAGGATCATTCTGACTACTTAATACTTGTTTTAATGGATTATCATTTTTCAAATATACATTAAAAATTTCATCTTGCGATTGCTTTAATACATTAAGCTGTGTGATCACACTCTGAATACAATATTTTTTAGCCTCTAGTAAAATAGCATATGTTGGATCATTGTTTTGTTGAGCATGAGTGCATACATTTTCAAATTTAATAATTGCATTCCCAATTGGATTTAATCTGCTTAATAAGTCACCTGGGTTTTTGTTCGCAGCTTTTTCTCGACCTTCTTTAAAATAAATTACTTGTGTAGTCGCTTGTAGAAAGCGTTGAAGAGCCTGAAGAAGATTGAGAATTGGTGCTGCATTTTTATGCGTAGAGTTCTCAAAAGATGTGATCAAACGAGATAGTTCGTCTTCTTTATAATGTGGTGATTTCAAACCTTGAAAAGGATTCGGCAAAGTTTCTGTGAGCCCAAAATTTACACTTACTCTTTGATTGTTAAAGTTAATTTTTTTCATGAACACTCCCTCTTATTTTCAGTAAGTATAGCATTTCTTGTTATACTTTAAAAGACTGACTGAGTATAAAGAGGAGACTAGGGAATGGGGGATGCTCGCCATTCAAATGTTAATCCGATAGTTTTGACAGAAAATGACATTGAGCGCACAGAAAAAGTAGGCGAAGGCGCATTTGGTATTGTATCTGCAATAAAATATAAAGGTCATGATCCTGCGCTCATACGATTAGCTGATCGTGGGGAATTAGTATTAAAAGAATTTCGACAAAATGACAATCAATCTGTCCTTGATAATGAAACAATTATCACGCCCTTTCTTCATCAAAAAAGCCAAGAAATTCCTGATTTAGGGAAAAAGTGTAACATTAGTGCAGTAGTAAAAATGGACGATAAATTATACCTCATGGGTAAGCGGGTTGTTTTTGATGAAGGACCACCACCACAATCAAGCGATCTTGAAAAATACATTCAAACATTATCTGAAAACACACATTTTCAAACAACAGGAAATCCCGGCCGTGATGCTTTTGATAACCAACATATTGCTCATACATTAAATGAACTCACCTTATCCATGAAAGATGCACAAAATGCGTTGCATACAGCAGGAATATTTCATTTTGATACTGCAGCAAGAAACCTATTAGTAAACTCGACTTATCCCATTGGTGTAACTATTACAGATTTCGGCGTTTCAGAAAAAATTCCAGAAAACGGTGTGATCGACTACGACAGTAGAAGACAACTTGCTTTTAAATGGGTTGATCAAGCTAGCTTCGCTGGTAGGCACACTATCGCAACAGATTTATACGCACTCAAAATCTCTATCCTTGAAACCATTTCGCTTTCACTCGGTATGAGATTGAGCCAAATCGTTAATCTACCTGTCAACCCTGGAGAAGATCCTAATAATTCGCAGGCTTTCATGAACACAAGAAAAGAATTGAGCGACGATGAGGCAATGAGTATTTATCTTCGTAATTTGGATGAGATGATGCAGCATCCAGCACAATACCAGTTAAATAGCGAGCGTTGTAATCAAATGCAATTGTTCATTAATGCTTATCGCGATTATCTTTCACAGATGCCAACTGGGTGTAAATCTTCTGGTGATTACTCGAAAGAAGAAATAGGTCTCATAAGAAATGAAGATAATCAAAGGTTAATGGAAGCAACAAATCGATTTAATCATGATCAATCATTAGGTATCCAGCAACAAACTAGCTCATTAAACAGAAACGATATTAATGAAGCCTATCAATCACTACAAACATTCAGAGCATCGTGGGAACAGCTACGCAATCTTATTGTATCATTACCTAATCCTCTTTATCTGGCAAGTGAAGAAGAAAAAAAATCATTGGTTAATTTATTAGCTTCTCTTTCGACTATAGAAAACCTAGCTGAACAAAATAATAGTTTAAGTAATAAAACATTAATGCCAAACGAATTAGCTGAAATTCAAAACACAATTGTCGGATTTTATAATGATGATATTCTACAGCATGCCCTGCCAGCTATTGATCATGATATACAAAAGTTAACAACCTTCTTGAATCAATCAAATGACAACCATCCTCTTCCTCCTGATATGGAAGCAGAAGCTCTATCCATCAAAAGAAAAGTTGAAGCAACTGGAGCAGATTTTTTTCCTTCGTGGCAAAATTTATTAAATCAATTCGCAACACTACAATCTGCGGCATTACCACAACAACAAATTACCCCTCCATCACCACCCATACAACATGCCCAAGAAACATTTAATCAATTCGTTGCTCAAAAGCAAAAACCTGAAACGAAAACCATACCCACTTCCACAGAAAAACCACTACAGAATGAGCAAATAGCTGCTCAAGATAAATCATCAACCCCTAGTTTAACAACCAAAACTATTTTTGAGAGATTTATTAAATCTGGCTTCAAGAAAGATCGTCAACCAACACCATCTGATATGCCAACTCATTATCGATCGATGTTACCTTCACCACCGCCACCTCCTCCTCTAGAACGCACAACGATATACGCTCCTGTTCCATTAGCCGAAACCAATCAAGAAGCTCCATCAAATGAAAGAAAATTAGGAAAATAATCGCTTTTCGATTGATGGCTTGAGATAATATTCAGATTATTTAGGATAACTAAGGCCGTCATATGCAAAAACCAAATCCCATGCGCGGTTTACGCCATGTTGCACTTTATGTCAAAAAATTTACTGAATGTGAATATTTTTATACACACTTATTGGGCATGAAAATTGTTTGGAAACCAGATGCTGATAACCTTTATCTTTCTTCTGGTGACGATAATTTGGCTTTACATCGTGCTCCACACGATTTTATTCCAGCAAAACATCAACATTTAGATCACATTGGATTTTTTTTATCAAAACGTGATGATATCGATGCTTGGCATCAATTTTTGCTGGAGCATGGCGTTGAAATAAAAGCATCTCCCAAAGATCATCGCGATAACACACGAAGTTTTTATTGCGCGGATCCTGATGGAAATACCGTACAAATGATTTTTTATCCAACTTAACCCGAATATTTCACCACTTCTTTGGTGAAATATTCGGGCTTATGCATTACCCACAATCACCACATCAGCTATGCGTTTAGCAAAAATACCACTCTCTACAACACCAACTATATTTTTTAATTGCTCTTCTAATAATCGCGGGTTTAGAATTTTAAAATTATAAACATCCAAAATCACATTACCGTTATCAGTCACACAACCCTCACGATAAACAGGGTCACCGCCTAATTGTACAATCTGACGCGCCACATAACTGCGAGCCATTGGAATAACTTCAACTGCCACTGGAAATGCACCAAGCAAATCAACTTGTTTACTTTTATCCACAATACAAACAAATTTTTTCGCAACCATAGCAACAATTTTTTCACGTGTTAGCGCAGCACCACCACCTTTTATCATTTGTTTCGCTGAGTTAATTTCATCAGCACCATCTATGTACAATGGTAATTCACTCACCGAATTTAGATCGATAAGAGGAATAGATAAGGCCTTAATGTGATTAGCTGTGGCAACAGAGCTTGCTACAACACCTTCTATGTTGTGTTTAACTTTCTTTAATTCATTGATAAAATAATTAACGGTTGAACCACTACCCACGCCAATAATCATATCCTGCTCAATCAACTTCACCGCAGCTTGCGCAGCAGTTTGTTTGCCTACTTCATTATTCATTAGAGAATATATCCCGATAAATCTTCATCTTTCACTAAATCTTCAAGACGTTTATTAACATATTTTAAGTCAATAATAATTTCTTTTTTTTCTAATTCCGAAGCCATATAGGATATTTCTTCTAATAAACGCTCCAATACAGTATGCAAACGACGAGCACCAATGTTTTCCAAACGTTCATTAACATGCCATGCGATTTCAGCAATACGTCGAACACCATCTGCTGCGAATTTAAGCTGGACACCTTCCGTACTCAACAAAGCTGTGTATTGTTCGGTTAATGAAGATTGTGGCTCAGTCAAAATACTAACAAAATCATCGGTTGATAATGATTTTAATTCAACGCGAATAGGTAAGCGCCCTTGCAATTCTGGAATAAGATCAGATGGTTTGGCAAAATGAAAAGCGCCCGATGCAATAAATAAAATGTGATCTGTGCGCACCATTCCATATTTTGTTGATACTGTTGAGCCTTCAATGAGTGGTAATAAATCACGTTGCACACCTTCGCGCGACACATCTGCGCCTGCATATTCTGAACGTTTAGCAATTTTATCGATCTCATCAATAAACACAATGCCACTTTGTTCAACACTTTCGATAGCGCGTGCTTTAATTTCGTCATCATCGATTAATCGTGCTGCTTCTTCTTCGCGTAAAATCTTTTTAGCATCAGCCACTTTCATTTTACGCATTTTCTTGCGCTCAGAACCCAAATTTTGAAACATACTTTGTAGTTGGTTAGTCATTTCTTCCATACCGGGAGGTGCCATAATTTCCACACCAAACGGCGTCATGGATAATTCAACTTCAATCTCTTTATCGTCCAAAGAACCATCACGAATTTTGTTTCGAAATAATTGACGAGTAGCAGAATCTTCTTTAGCTGGTTCATGTGGTTCACCAGCAAAACTACCCCGTACGGGTGGTAGCAAAGCATTTAAAATACGTTCTTCAGTAGCTTTCTCAGCCAGTGAATGCACTTTATCCATCTCATTCACACGCATCATCTTAACAGCCATGTCAACCAAATCACGAATAATAGATTCTACATCGCGACCAACATAACCTACCTCAGTAAATTTTGTTGCTTCCACCTTGATAAAAGGTGCGTTAGCCAGTTTTGCTAACCGGCGCGCAATTTCTGTTTTACCTACACCCGTTGGACCAATCATGAGAATGTTTTTTGGCATAATTTCATCACGCAAAGGCGCTTGCAATTGCATACGTCGCCAACGATTACGCAAAGCCACAGCAACCGCACGTTTTGCTTCCGTTTGACCAATAATATGTTTATCTAACTCACTCACAATTTCACGTGGGGTGGGAGTGGCTGGAATAGGAATAGGCATAGTTTTACTCGTTAATTTTCTAGAATAAGCTCTTAAAGAGGATTTCACGTTAGTGTCTCAATGGTAAAATGATTATTCGTATAAATACAGGTGGAAGCAGCAATAGTTAGTGATTTTTCGACAATGGTTTTAGCATCAAGATCAGTGTTTTCAAGTAAGGCTTGCGCGGCAGATTTCGCATAAGGCCCCCCTGAACCAATTGCAATCAGACTATTCTCAGGTTCTATCACATCACCATTTCCTGAAATAATCAAGGAAGCTTTTGTATCGGCAACGACCAACATGGCTTCTAATCGACGCAACATTCTATCCGTGCGCCAGTCTTTAGCAAGTTCTACCGCTGCACGAACTAGATTGCCTTGATGCATCTCAAGCTTAGACTCAAACCGTTCAAATAAAGTAAAAGCATCAGCTGTACCACCAGCAAAACCAGCTAAAATTTTATTGTTATAAAGACGCCGCACTTTTTTAGCATTTGCTTTCATCACCACATGTCCAAGCGTCACTTGTCCATCGCCACCTACCACTACCGTATCATTGCGTCGAACAGAAAGTATAGTGGTACCATGCATGTCATTGATCAATTGTTTTTCTCCTCTTAAGACTAGAAAATAAAAGACTTGATTATGGCGTTTATTTTCTATATAAGGGCAATTATTTATTTTACAAGCATATTGAGATGAAGAATATACAGAGGTAGCTATGCGACCTAGTCATCGAATGAATCACCAACTTCGTGAGATAAAAATTACCAGAAAGTATACAAAACACGCAGAAGGATCTGTTTTGGTTGAATTTGGTGATACCAAAGTGATTTGCACAGCTAGCATTAGCTCGGGTGTTCCATCTTTTCTTAAGGATAGTGGTAAAGGATGGATCACAGCAGAATATGGTATGCTACCGCGTTCCACTCATGAGCGCATGCAACGCGAAGCAGCTAGAGGCAAACAAGTTGGGCGCACACAAGAAATTCAACGGCTCATCGCCCGCTCATTACGTGCTGCTGTTGATTTAACTGCAATCGGTGAGAAAACTGTCATTATTGATTGCGATGTTATCCAAGCAGATGGCGGTACACGAACCGCTTCTATTACTGGTGGCTGCGTAGCCTTATATGATGCGATAGAAAATCTTATAAAAGAAAATAAACTAACTACCCGCCCTTTTCGACAATTCGTTGCTTCTTTATCTGTTGGGATATATCAAGGTGAAGCGATTCTTGATTTAGATTACGCTGAAGATGCGCATGCTGAAACAGATATGAACGTGGTCATGACAGAACACGGCGGTTTCATTGAAATTCAAGGAACAGCTGAAAAAGAAATATTTACGCAAGATGGTTTAGACAACATGTTAACACTCGCCAGAAATGGTATTCGAGAATTAATTGTAAAACAAAAAACAATTGTGGCTACTTAATAACGTGAGCCACATTATCAATCAAACGAATATCACCTAACCAAACAGCGCCTAAACGACGTTGCCATTTCTCAAAAATATAATCGACTTTAAATCCAAGTGTTTGAAGTTCCGTAGTGATCGTTGAAATATCAGACAAGCTGTTTAATAATCGTGGAAAATGAGCAGCAAGAGCACGTTGTTGCGGCGTTAACCTTGCATTCCGTGAACTTAACGCCAAGCCATCTTCTGCCCGTATGGTTTCACACCCAACAATTTTAGTAGGTAGAAATAAAGCTTCAACCATTTTTCTCACCAACAAAAATTGTTGGTAATCTTTTTCGCCAAAATACGCGTGCGTTGCTTGCACTAAATTAAGCAGCTTTAATACCACCGTTAACACGCCTGTAAAGTGACCGGGACGAAACTTGCCTTCTAATTCACAACTTAAATCTGTCTCAATAATGCGTATGTGATAATGGTCCGCATATAGTTCATGCGATTTAGGAACGAATAAATAATCGATATGATGTGAGGAAAGTAAAGCAATATCTGCTTCTAATGATCGCGGATAAAGATCGAAATCACTTGCTTGGTTAAATTGAGTAGAATTAACGAAAATACTCACCACTGAAATGTCATTCTCAGCTTGAGCTTGCTGACATAAGCTCATATGACCCTGATGTAAACAACCCATGGTGGGTACAAAACCAATTTTTTTTCCTGTTAATTGTTGGCGAAAGAGTTTCCATTCGTTTAGATGAGTAACAATCTTCATGTCCTCTTGTCCTCATCGTTCCACACTCATTAGCCATTCATCAAAACAACATTATTTTCTAGAGAATTTCTTGAATTTTTCATATTCTTCTAATTGCAACTTCTCTGCTAAAGCTCTATCTAAATTACATTGCATTTCAGGACTTACTTTTTTAATAGTAGTCCTTCCCGTATTTGCATCTGCAATAGAATATTCTATAGTAGCATCCTCTTGCTTTATATCCTGAACTAGTTTGTCTACATCTTGAGTGAGTTTATTCCATGATATTGACTTAACCTTGTTTGTATCCCATTTTGAAAACATTTTTAACGTGTCAGTATAAAGTTTCGATTTCTCATAAGGAAGATGCGCTTTTTTAGTGGTTTCTGCTGAAGCTGCTGCATGATGATCGACATGAGCAATCGTTGTGAGTGTAGGTTCTGTTGAAACTGCTGCATGATCGACATGAGCAATCGTTGTGAGTGTAGGTTCTGTTGAAACTGCTGCATGATCAGGATGAGCAATCGTTGTGAGTGTAGGTTCTGTTGAAACTGCTACTGGATCAGCATCTACTATATCCCAATGGATATCAGGATTCGTTAATTTTATGACTGGCACCGAGTGTCGATAACAAAGTTTCCAAACCATACTAAGTGCCTCGTGATGCTTCATACCAGTAATACGCTTTTTTGCCTTATCACTAGTTACAATAAACTGTTTGGTTTTATTATCCACAATATCGCGCTTAATTAGTTCATGCACACAACCAACCGACCAAGTAGACGGCACGGTTTGTTTTTCTAATACAGCTTCAGCTTTATTTTTGTCAATGAACGCGGATACCTCATCATATTCTGGCACCGCAGCTAAACGAGCATTTATCTCTAACTCTGTCGATGATAGCAATGATAATTGTTTTTGTTCTTTGCTTGGCACATCAATAATATGACGTACAACAAGCTGATTAATATCTTCTTCTTGTAACTCAAACTCTGGTAATCCATGGTTATCATCTTTATTATAAAGTCGCGGTATAGTGCCATAAGCCAGATGTATGTGATAATAGGGAGGATTACAGCAAACAATAGGTATATTAAAATACTGGCCTAATTGTTTTAGTTCTAAATCACCAGCCCATTTTCCATTTTTTTCCATGTGATCAAAAAATGTATGATATCCTTCCCCTTTCCACCATGTTCGCAAATCATCCATGAGATAACCATCCATCTTCTGGTCAAACTCGAAAATTGTTCTATTATCATCTTCAGTACGATTCTGCTTGCGCATTAATTTGTTATATTGCTTTTTATTCGTAAAAAAATCATGGTTACGGTTGTTGAAAATTTCTATCAAGGTTTGATAAAACGCTTCAAATCGCTTAACAATAAATGGATGCGCGTTATAAATATCATCTTGCTCCTGCGAAACAACAAGCTTTTCCATTTTATAAATATAATGTCGATACGTGCTATAAAGAGAGTGAAACATTTCATCGCGATTTTGGTTATCGCATTTAGCTTGCTCAATCGCGAGTTCTCGCAAAATAGGAGCAAGCTTACGTTGTAATGTTGTTTTATCTAACTCAAGCAATCTTTGTTTGACTGACTGCCAATTGTTTTCAATGTTAAATGCTTTCGCGACTTTTTCAATAAAATTTTTGAAAGCCGTATCTGGTTCTTGTTGGCTTTCGACTTTATCTAAAATATCTGGCCGACAAAAAGCGAGCGCAAATGCATTAAAAGCACAATTACCATCACCTAAAGAATGGCCACCATCTAAGGCCTTCTTCTTAGATCGTGTAAGAGCCATCCCCTCTGTCCAGGGGATTCGTTTAAATAATGTATTCAATCTAGCCTTACGATTTCGCATACTATTTGCTCACCCTATCCAATCATTTATGATTCGTGGAATAATCATAGAATGATTACATTAAGAAAATCTTAAGAAAGTAAGCGAATGGATGTTAAAAATGAATATTAGTATTACTTTATATCTGGTTTCTGTTTCTTTTGTGATTCTTCTTGAAGATCCGCCCCCTCTGGTTTTGGAGAGGCAAATAACCCATGAGTGCGTAAGGCAGCCGTTGCTTTAATTGCTTTAACCTCCCTAACCATCATTTCAATTTTGGCAATTACCGTTGATATAGTAGGATCGCCATGTAAAAAAGCATCGCCTTCTAATGTGGCTTTTCTTAACTGCTGATCTGGCCGGCCAGGACCTGCATAAAAATAATCCGAGAAAAAATATTGGAAATTTTTACCATCTATAAAATCATCTGTTGATATACTTTTCTTCTCATTCACCATGGCTTGACTCCTTTGCTAAACGCTCTCTTTCTCCACATTTATCAAGTACAAATTCTGCAATTACTTTTTTAACTGCTCTTGTTGCCGGCCGCCCAAGCAAATCACAATACCAAAATCGAAATGGCATGTGATTAATATCCACCCTAATCAATGATTGTTGATTACCTAATTGATATAAAATATAACGTGGTGTATTTAATGCATCGCCTTTCTCGCGCTCATCTAACAGTTGATCTAGTGTCTTCGTTAAGCCTTCAGGCCCCTTTGCACACACATAAGCTGGTAAGGGTATCATCGTCCGCTATACCTCACACTCATACTAATATTGTATATAAAAAAAACTTAAAATAGCCTTAAGAGCACTTCTAAAAACGGTCAATCATAATATCATACTCGATACTAAGAGGCGCATGATCCGAAAAGCGTTGATTTTTGTAAATAAAAGCTGATTTTACTGTAGGCTTAAGCCCTGAAGTAACCACTTGATAGTCAATCCTCCACCCTACGTTTTTCTCCCATGCACGTCCTCGATGTGACCACCAAGTATATTGGTCCGCTTCTTGATTAATCAAACGAAATGCATCAACAAATCGAAGCTCACCAAATAATTTATCCATCCATTGACGTTCCTCTGGTAAAAATCCAGAATTCTTTTGATTGGCACGCCAATTTTTTAGATCAATAGGTTGATGTGCAATATTAAAATCACCACAAATAACATATTCGTTAGAAAGTTCACGAAGATAATGCGCATATTGATCCAGAAAATCATATTTGATTTGTTGTCTATGATCACCTGATGTACCAGATGGCATATAAAGAGATGCAATCCATATCCCACCTAAATCAATTGCCACATAACGTCCTTCTTGATCAGCTGTATCCCAACCCAATCCCGTCATAACATTTTTAGCCAGATAACGCGAATAAATCCCTACACCGCTATATCCTTTTTGTTCCGCATAACAAAAATATGGATGATAGTGATCGAGCACATGCATTTCTTGCAAATCAGCTGCTTGTGCTTTTAATTCTTGTACACAAATCACATCTGCTTGTTGCTCTTCTAACCACGCAAAACAGCCTTTGCGAGCAGCTGATCGAATACCATTGAGATTTAACGTAATAATTTTTAACATGAAAATATCACTGATTATCCATAAATCGTTGCAGCAGTTTATCTACTTTACCAGGAAGTAGTTTAACTTCTTTTTGAATTTTTGTTTTGATTTTTTCGAATTGTTCTTGAGCGATGAGCGTGTTCAACTTTAGCATATCGAGTCGAACCGATGGATTTTGTAAACTCCCAGTAATAATCATAGGAATAGCCCATTTTATTTTAGCAGTTTGTAGCGGTGCCACTTGTAATTGATAAGTAAGTGTTTGATCGATAAAATTAATTGCGCCTAATCCTTTAGTGGTAAAAGCAGATGATGTAACTAACAAATTCTCAGAAGTAGCCACTCCATTTTTAATAATGGCTGACCCCATCATCTGATTAAAAGGTGTTTCGTTATCTTTCGGCGGAACATGGGGCGATTGCTTATTGAGTAAAGCATCCGCAGTTTGTACTAAATAATTAAGATCAATACCATAAAGAATGCCTTGATCCACATTAAATGTGGCCATACCGTTTAAATTTCTTATTAATTGATCTTTGTTTTTGCCAACCGTATTTATTTGTAATGCCATCTTTCCTATCCCAGATAATTTTATTTTACTGTTAACATCTTGAAACAATGGCTGCAATTGAATGTTATTCCATTGCATATCTCCATCCCATCTTGGAAAAGTAGATAGTTGACTACCACGCACTATTCCAGACACCGAACCTTGATATAAAGTAGCTGTGATCGGTGATAAAGTTAACGTATTATTTTTCCACTCTATTTTCATCTTGGCCTGTTGTAGGTGGAGTGTTGCCAAACGAACATGTGCAACGTAAATTGATCCGCGTAATGCATCATTACGATTCAATAAGGATGAAAGCGGGATAGTCATTCGCACATGGCTTAAATCCATAAAAGGAATAGATTGATTAGGCACACCTAATGTCATGTGTTCAACTTTGACTCCTAATCGTGGATAAAAAGACCACGATAAATGACCATCAATAAGCAAACGATATCCCGTTTGTTTCATTACTTCTTTAACAAGAGTTGGCTTTAATTGATTGGGATCAACAAAAATAATCAAACTCCCAATAGCAACCACACCAACTACCACGATCAAGCTTAGAACAGCAAATGTAATACGTAATATTTTCACAGAAATATGCCTTAAATAAAGCGGGTGATGGGAATCGAACCCACGCTGAGAGCTTGGGAAGCTCCCGTTCTACCATTGAACTACACCCGCATATCACAAACCTTGCGAGTATTGTATGGTGTTTTTTATCTACGTCAATAAAAAACCCGATCTCATAAAGATTTCGGGCTTTTTTTGTCACATCGTTAATGCGTTACTTGTGTTTTCCTTCAGCAGAACATGTATTGGTATCAATGCCTACTTTTGCAAATGCTTCTGCTACCGTCTCTGTATCATACTGATAATCCAGAGCAGCTTTTACCACCCCACAAGCACCTTTAAAAAAGGTAGACGTTGCTGTCCAATAATAGCGATTAGCTTGAACCATCACATCGAATGCCTTCTTGGTATCCCATCCTGAGGATGTGCCCAATAAATAAAATGCGCGATTAAAAACACCACTACTATAATGCACATCTAACCATTCATGGTATTGACTCACATGATCAATAGAGCATCCTGCACCTGGTGTTTTGCCTTCACAATCTTTGCTTGGTTGATCCATATAACGTAATGCTTTATTTTCTGCTTTAAAAATTTCTGGACCAATTTGCCAACTGTTATGCTGATAAGCGTAATACTCTGCTGCTTGCGCTGCAATATCTGAAAATGCTTCATTCATTCCTCCTGACTGACCATAATATTGCAACCCTGAATGTTGTTCTGTAAATCCATGGCTAATCTCATGAGCAGCAACGCCTAAGGAAGTCAGTGGATAAAAATATTTTACACCATCACCAAATGTCATCTGGCGTCCATCCCAATAAGCATTGTCGATAGGATCATGAACAACCATCGTTAACATCATAGGATGACCATTTCTATCTTCTAATACCGGTATGCCATACCATGTTTGGTACATATTTTTGATAACAGCACCACCAAATAATGCATCGTTACTAGGCGAGAAACCACCATTCACTGCATCTGTATCCCCATCCCAATAAACATTGTTATGTTCTTCATCCGGTACACCACAAGAATAATTAATTACTTTACGGCCACGATAATGTTTGACAGTCACATCCGAATTTTGTAAATAACAAGCATCCATTTCAATATCTCGTTTAACAGTTAATATCGGTAAATCTCCTGTTAATCCGTCGTAAATCAATTTGCCCATTTTCAAATTACCACCAAAACCACCGCCTGAAACCTCTTCAGTAGGTTCAATCGTTTGAATATCATTCCATTGAATATAAGTTTTAAATGTAAGAGCATCAATGATATAAATTGGTTTAATTGGCATCTCCCCTTCTGCCGCTGGAACATAAAAACTTATTTTATAAGCCCAATGTGCTTGATGACTTGCATCAATAAATACAATTAAATTTGTTTGTTGATCGCTTGCGTCAACACGTTTGCCAATTTTATTTTGATATTCACTTAAGACATGTTGTAATGCATGATTAGATTGCGCTTGACTAGCAACAAAAGCTGGGGTATGAGCTAAATCTTGGTGGATGTTCTGATAAAATGTACCATCCATAGAAGCATGGGATCTGGCAGCAGTTAATGCTCCTGAAAGTGGTGCTTTGATCTTTCCCTTTGGAAGATGCACAATCGCATCACTACCCCAAACGGGATAACCCGCGTAAGTTTCCTGAATTCGAATATGTAACGTTTGATTAAAATCGATTGAACGACTTACTTCTTTAATGTTAACAGCATTTTTCGCTAATAAAGTCGGTGATAAAAAAGTATGTAAATAAGAAACTGGCTGTTGATTAAGATCAACTGGTTGAGCCGCATAACTCAACTGTCCATAGGCACATGATAACCCTAGCAATAACGATCCAGACAAAATAAATTGTCTTCTGCTTCCCTTCATAACTGCTCCTTATAAAACAAATAATATTTCCGTTGTTTTCTATTAATAACTTTTTAATGTAAACTTATTTTTTATTAAAGTAAAGGCTAAGACTCTATGTATAAAATCTGTTTTTATGTTC
>Ga0155613_1030_pt1 | contig 17719 bp, 19 predicted proteins | sample RifCSPhighO2_12_FD_107270 | JGI IMG/M metagenome (GOLD analysis project Ga0155613, IMG submission 107270) | Gammaproteobacteria bacterium RIFCSPHIGHO2_12_FULL_37_34
AAAAACCCGCCCACTAAGCAAATAATAGCGTCACCTAACATTCGCAAGCTAAGTTGAGCACCCATTGCTTCGCCTTGAGTCGTTTTGTCAGCGGAATTAGAAACCTGGATTGTCATATTCGTATTTACCGTTGCAATACTTAAACCTACTATTCCAAACAGTAGAAATACAAAAATTTGCGATGGAAAGATTGCCATTAATACAAAAATAATAGTTGTTGTAAGCATTCCCACTACAACAACGCGTTTAATTGCAAAATGAAGAGATAAACGGTGTGGGAGCCAAGCAGAGCCAACTGCTAATGTAAAAGATAATGCTGCATTATAAATGGCAATCCCAGCGGGTGTCATTGACCATAATCCTGTTAAATAGACTGGTCCAAACTCATAAAAAATATCAACTGCAAATGTGAAAATTGTGCTAACTATAAGTAAATATTTCAAAGCTTCACTTCTTTGAAATATTATTTTGAAACGTGTGACTAAATTGAATCTCTGCAGTATTGTTAGTTCATGAAGTGATATCGGCCCTGCTTTTTCAGATAATTTGAAAATAGCCAGCGATACTGCTGCTATGGAAAATAGCATCGCCAGGAAAAATGGAAATGCAAAAGAAAACCAATGAACAATAGTGTTATCAGAAAGGAACCCACCTAGTAATGGTCCCATCACGTAACCAATGGCCGCCATGCCATTAATTCTTCCAATGCTTTTATACTTGCTAATGCTTTCTAAGTCAGTAGCCATTGCTCTTACGATAGCAAGGTTGCCTTCCATTAATCCTGTTAAAAAACGGCTTAACAGTAATATCCATAACCAATTAAATTGCAATGATAGTGCTGAAAGAAAGTAACCGAATACACTTCCTGTCAGGCTTAAAATCAGCATTGGCTTGCGTCCATATCGGTCTGAACATCCACCAAGAATAGGTGATCCTACGAACTGCCCTAAAGGATAGGCAGCTAGTGCAATTCCCAAAAAAATACTTCTCGCATTTTCATACCAGGTAGAAGGAATAATTGAACCATGTGCTGGATGTAAAAACAAAGGTGGAAAAATGGGATAAGCAATTGATGTACCAACAAATCCAATAAATACAATTAATAAAATAATCCATAATTGTTGTCTTTCATCTTTATGCGACATGTAGCACCAAAAGTTCGTTAATTGATGGAGGCTGATCGGATAGTAGTTTTTTAAAGCCATTTCTTTCAAAAAACTGAATAGCATTTTTATTAATTTTCAGCGGATCAGTGACTAATAGAATAAATTTTCCTCGCACATATTCCTTGATGAAATTAGTTAAAGCTAATGTTGCATAGCCTTTTTTAAGATAGTTTTCATCTGCGATGAACAAGTCTACCCCAGCAATTTCATTTGGCTTGAAGTTATCAAATAATGGGTGATTATAATCTGTCACTCCGTCAGGAAAAGAATCGTTGACGCAGTAAAGTTGAATATACCCAATCGGTGTGTTGTCAGCGTAAACAATAAAATTTGGTATTGATTCAGGGTTAAATATTCTAGGCAGATACTTTTCTTTAATCATGCCTAGAGTATAATTTTCGTCACGGGCATACCATTGCTTAATATGTGGCTTTTGAAACCAGTTATGTAAAACTGGTAAATCATTTTCTGTTAGTAGCTTAAAATTAATAGATTTCATATTAAATCTTTTCTTAAAAAATAAAATACCGAATTCTTATCAAAGCCCTTACGCTCAAACTCCACGTAAAATCCTAGCTTCTTATAAAAATCCAGCGCTTCCCAGTCAAATGTATTCACCGCGATGAAATTACATTTACTTTCTTTGGCCAAAGCTTCTGCTTTTTGCATTAACTGAATGCCATAGCCATTGCCACGCAATGATTCGGTTACCCATAGTTGGCCAACATACAAGCCACCATACATGTTGTCGCCGCTGCATCCGCCAATAACTTTTCCATTTTCATCACGGATAAAAAAAGCAAAGAAATCGAGTTGTTTCATTCCCTTTTTTTGTTTGGCTTGTTCCATGATGCCATCATTTAATACTTGTATATCTTCTGATTTTGGATTTGTTTCGTAAGCTATTTGATAGTTCATTTGATTGCCTTTAAATTTACTGTTGCCTGTAGTCAGTAAGTATTTCATCAATTACCCGTCTGGAGTTTTCAATTTCGAGAGGGTTAGTGCCCGTTAATTCAGCACATATAATTAATGATCTAGCCCCGACTTCACGGACACCTCACTAAGAGAGTAAAATTTTCTAAATTGAGGTGTAAAAGATGAACGAAAATAATCCAATCAACCCATTAGTAAGAATGATGGACCGTGAAGATATTGTAGCTGTATCTGATGTCCATTGTGAATGTTTTCAAAGGCAAATGTTTTCGAAGGAATGGGCTGAGTGTAATTTTAAGGCTTCACCCAGAATTATGATGTACGTGGCTGTATACGATGGTCAGATTGCTGGTTATATTCAATGGCTTCAAAAAAGTGGTTTTAGAAAAAAATCTGTAATGGAGCTGGAACAAATTGCGATTAAGCCCCCTTTTCAGCGTCAGGGAATTGGCGCTCAATTAATAACAGAGTCATTACATCTTTTGAAGCAGAATTTATTAACGCGAAATATGGAGTTATCCAATGTCCTTTTGCGCGATTGAGACGATTATCATCTCTGCCAATATTGCAGACGGGTTCCAGCGCTATTTTGGGAACACTATACTCATAGATATGGAAATCTCAAGTTTTTAGCGTAGCCAATTTTGGGACACTCGCAGATAACACGATAAATGTAGTGACTCTCTCTCAGAGATAAATAAATGTTAATTGTCTATTGCAAACAACATTATTGCCGATTATTATTAATATTCGGCAATAATGTAGCTGATTATATGTATCCCAGAGCATTAGATTTACCTAATTTATTGAAAAAAAGAAGCTATTTTCTTTTTGGGCCTCGTGGCACAGGAAAAAGTACATTAATTGATCAAACGCTTTTTGATGCGAAAGTATATGATTTACTTGATGCATCTCAATTCCAACGACTACTACTGAATCCAACACTCATCGCTGAGGAAACAGATCCCCATACCCTGGTAGTTATTGATGAAATTCAAAAGCTTCCTGTATTACTCGATGAAGTTCATCGTTTGATAGTGAAAAGAAAGCAAACTTTTCTACTGACTGGAAGCAACGCAAGAAAATTACGTAGAGGTGGTGTTAACTTACTGGCAGGCCGAGCATTTGAAGCATGGTTATTACCACTCACTTCGCACGAGATACCTCATTTTGATCTTTTAACTTATTTGAATACGACTGGGTTACCTGAATTTTATGGACAAGAAAATGCTCACGAATATCTTAAAGCTTATATTGGCACTTATCTTCAGGAGGAAATCAAAGCAGAAGCATTAACGCGGAATTTATCAGGATTTGCAAGATTTCTTGAAGTTGTTGCACTTTGCAATGGTGAAGAAGTCAATTATGCGAATATTTCGAGTGATTGTGGTGTGGCAGTTCGCACAGTAGAATCCTATTTTGGAATATTAGATGATACGCTTATTGGATTTTCTATTCCGCCATTTTTATCAACTATCAAACGAAAGGCGATCACGCGCGCAAAATATTATTTATTTGATATTGGAATTGTAAGTTCACTTGCGAGAAGAGGTCGTGTCGAATTTAAATCTGAATTGTTTGGTCGTCTTTTTGAACATTTTATAGCATTAGAACTCCGTGCTTTTATTGCCTATCGACGCATCAATTTGCTATTACAATACTGGCGCTCAGCTTCTCATTTTGAAGTAGATTTTATAATTGGAAACAAATTAGCGCTTGAAGTAAAAGGAACAAATCTTGTCAATAATAAACATCTCAAAGGTCTTCGAGCATTGAAAGAAGAGCAATTAATTCACACCTATGGTGTCGTTAGTCTTGATCCTCATGATCGTTTCACTGAAGATGGAATACATATCTGGTCATGGAAAAGCTTTTTACAAAAACTTTGGTCTGGGTTTTTTGATGAGCTTATTTTTTGAGTGCCGTTTTTTTAATTCTTTTTGCTTTTTTGGTTCGTCATCATTTTAGGCATACTTCTTTGATCCATCATGGATTTATTTTGTATTTCCATCATGGGGCGCATCATCTTATCCATTCCACTTTCACGTTGATATTTCACACCATATAAGGTTACGCAGGCAAGGCCTAAAACAGCAATAATCGTGACAATCAAACCAAAGAACCATGCACACCATTTATAGCATTTATCTTCAACTCGGGAAGACCAAGTGAAAAGATATACACCAGAAACGAAGGCAATTAATCCAAGAAAAATAGTGATATGAAACATCAATATCATGATACATACCTCCAATATTAAAACGTAATTTTATTATCGCATGATAGGAGGATGGATTTATTAAATCTTCACTAGGGATTTAGCATGAGTCCAGCTTATATATCCCTTATTATTCTTAGTAATTCTACTAATAATAATAAGTATATTTTGATTTCTTTTTTGAATTTAAGTCTTTCTTAAGGTTGATTCTGCTACTGTATTGCTACTGTATTCATATTAAAAAATAAATAACGAAACTAAGGAGGGTCGCACCATGAAAATAAAAAAAATTTGGTTATTATCTAAAACAACAGGAGAAGCATTTACATTAGGAGCGGGTATAGCAGGTATTGTATTAAGTGTTATCGCGACATTTGTGAGTATACCTTTATTTATTATTTTTCCTTTCATTGGTGGGATAGGTATAATTTTCGCTGCTGCTAGCGCCTATTATGCAATTAGAAAGTTAAATAAAAAAGAATTTAATCGAAAAAACAAACAAAATAATAATGACGCATTCTTTGCACACAAAATCAAACATCATTATAAAATTAAAAAAGATGTAAAACAATTTCAACACAATGCAAATAGTACGATTACCATTGTTAATGCATTCCCTCAGTGGTTAGAGATTATTCCAGAAGCAGCCCCTTCCATTAAGATTCCAGATATTATCGCGGGCAAACCAAATACAATATTGAATGATTCTGTGTTCCAAGGAGAGTGCGATCAAGATAATCGATTTCGACAATAAATTTGATTTGAAAGAAAAAACCCCCTAGTGATTAACATGATCACTTCAATAATAAAAGTTCACTAGGGTTTTCTATTTTTCTATCGTTATATTTATATTTTATTTCTTTGTTTCGTCAGGTCGTTCCCAAGGTTGTTTTTGTTGGGGTTTTTCTTGCTGTTGCTGTGGTTTTTGCTGTGGTTGCTGTTGTGGTTTGTTTGGGTTTTGGTTTGGGTTTTGATTGTGTGGATGTTCTGCTCTCACGATACACCTCCAATGAGTAATTGTATTACAACTCTTATTATATCAAAATTAGAAACAACAATTCAGATGCAAAATGATTAATATCCACTATTTTTTGCCCAAAATGAACAAGTACAAGGATCAAGATTTATGCACGAAGTAGTGTTAGTAGTTGTTAACTAATATTGATTGTTCACATCAGGATAATGCATGGCATCATCATCAGCGGTGCGCATATCATAACTATCATATTCGTAAGCGCGCACGGTAGTATTGTAATCACTCGTTGGTTCATAAGAGAAATGGACATAGGCGCGTGATTTGATATGAGACTGCATTTTTTCGTAACAACAGGGCGGTATCATTCTGCAGGGATGGATGGTGTAAGGATCATAAATATAATAAATTGAAATACTATATCGACTTTTTCTATGATGATTCGAAACTTTTTTTGAGGAATGTTTGAATGTCTGATGTTGTTTCGGGCATGGTGTACATACAGGGAGTGGTTCGAATACGGAGTGAACCAAATAATATTCAGCATGTGCATCGTTAAATGTAATTATAAAAATAAAAAATATCATGATAACTACTAATCGCATAAACCACCTCTATTTAGTAGTATTTTAACATTACTGACAGGTTTACTGGTGATGAGATATTTCTTAATTTCAAATCGGATTATTTTAATCTAATTTTTCTATATGCTCAAAATTAGTACATAGCGTAAATTAGTTCATGAATGATGGACAAACAAGCATGAATGGAAGCAGCTATAATGGAAGAAATAGCGGAGCTTTGGCATGCACAGCATAAAACTTCTGATTATTGATGATGAAGTAGTTGATCGTGCGTATTATCAACGTATGCTGCGACAGTCTGCTAGTATACCTTATGAAGCAACAGAAGCAATTAATGCTAAAGAAGCGCTAGATTATCTTCAACATCATGAAGTGGATTGTATTCTGCTGGATTATCAATTGCCAGATATGAATGGAATCGATTTATTAAAAAAAATTAAAGAAAAATTAGGAAAATTTACCCCGGTAATTATGTTAACGGGAAGAGGAGATGAACAAGTTGCTGTTACTGCAATAAAAAATGGCGCAGAAGATTATTTTATTAAAAATAAAATCGAGCCTACTGTATTGATGAAAACCATTTTAAATGTTATTAGAAGTTCACAATTAAAGAAAATTATTCATCAACAAAAAAAGCAATTAAAATATTATGCCTATTATGATAATCTCACGGGGTTAATTAATAGACATTCTTTTGAAGAAATTGCAGAGTATTCTCTATCAGAAGCTAAACGGCTTCATCACGAATTAGCAATCTTGCTTGTTGATCTAGATAACTTTATGTCTATTAATGATTCATTGGGGTATTTAGCAGGCAATGAAATGCTTATAGAGACAGGGAAGCGATTAAAAAATATTTTACCAAAAGAAGTGATTATTTCTCGTCTGGGGGATGATGAGTTTGTTGTTCTTCTTACAGGATTAGATATTGATGTTTACGCTGCCAAGATTGCTCAAAAAATTATTGAAGAAATTAATATACCTTATCAATTAAGCATTGATCAAGCACGAGTTAGTTCAACGATTGGTATCTCCTATTATCCTGGTTCAGGAGAAAGTTTAAGTGAATTATTAAAAAATGCTAATATTGCATTAGCACGTGCTAAACAATCAGCGCGTGGAACGTTTCAATTTTATTTAACCGAGTTAAATAAAATTGGTCAAACGGATATTGAACTAGAGAAATCATTACAAGATTCAACGAAAATTGACCAAGAATTTTTTTTAGTTTATCAACCACGATTTGAACTCCATACCAAAAAAATGATAGGGTTGGATGTCATCATTCATTGGCAACATCCACAATTAGGTTTAATGCTTCCAGAACAATTTATATCAATAGCCGAAAAATCAGGATTACTCATTCCTATTGCAAAATGGACAATCGAAAGAATCAGTCGCGATTATATTAAAATAAAAAATATAAAAAGAAGTTTATTTGAAATTGTTATTAACATGAATCTTTCCCCGTTCCAATTAGGAAATTATCACATTTCTGATTCTATTAAACAACTGCTTCATATAACAGAATTGCCAGCACGCTATATCGCTTTAGAAATTGATGAGACAATGTTATTACAATATCTTCAAAATGAAACCATTATTGAAAAACTACACGGGATATCTATTCAACCCGTTATTCATGCATTCAATATTGATTCTACATTTCTTAATCAATTGTCTAAACTACCTATTTCATCTTTAAAAATTCATCAGTCTGTTATTCAAGATATTGAAAATCAGGAATATACTACAACGGTTCTTCGATCTATTATGCAACTAGCAGAAGAATTAAAAATAAATGTTATTGCATCTGGTATTGATACAGAAGAGCAGCATCATTTTTTGTTATCACAAGGGTATTTATTTGGATTGGGCAATTATTTATGCGAGCCTCTTCGTATTGATCAGTTGCTAGACTATTTGTCGAATGTTTGATTCAATAAATGTGGGCTACCAATCATGATGATGCGCATGTTGCATAAATTGCGAGATTTGATCACTTACGGATTTTTATATTTTATTTTTTCTTTTATTTTGATTTTATTTATTCCAGTATGGATCATGTTGATTGGGCCTCATTTTAAAAAAATACCAAACAATTTTACATACGCCGCAGATATATTTTCTTTGGATAATTTTTACAATGAACAATTAAAAAAGTTTGAAGGCGAGAGAATATCCAAAACAGTTTTTGGTTATCGCGTGATTTCTAGAACGTCTCATTATCTTGTGATAGAAGTTGTTTTTGATGTTCGTCAGTTAGATGATTCACCCATTTTTTCAGTTTCACGACTTTATTATGTTAACCCGTATAATGGTCAGCATGTAGTAGTTGATAAATTGAATAAACGCTATGGATATTTGTTTTCTCCAAGCTATTCTAACCGATCCAGTTATTTTTATTGGCATATTAATTATGATGCCCCGGCGTTACTTAAATATATCAAAACAGAAAAAATAAATGGGTTAACTGTATATAAATATCATGCTTATTATGAAGCTGATCAAACAGAAAATCTAGGTCATTTGCCTGGTGTACCAGAGAAACGTGGTGTTAGAACAAACATCAATTTAGATTTATGGATTGAGCCAATATCAGGTTGGTTGGTGAAATATGAGGATAATACTTTAGCTTATTATTATGATAAAGTAACTGGTCAGTTTATTGCGCCATGGAATAAGTTCTCCAATCGATATACTCAAACGAGCATATTCAACAATGTGTATTATGCGACATTCTTAAAATGGAAATTTCTAACTATTGATTATATTGTTCCTGCTTTGCTCATTCTAGGAATAATTAATTTGTTTTGGTTGGGATATCAACAGGGCAAATGGAAATTTATTCGCCCATCTATTGTGTTGTTTATCCAGAAAATCGAACAGACTACTGCCCCGATGTTTATAATTATCTTGTTGCTATTAATAGCCAGCGAGTTTTTTTATTACTTGTCTTTTCACGGGGATAAAAAGATTCCTTTTAAAATTGGAATTTCGCAATGGAATAATAATATTACATATCTTGAAGCTATTAAAGGTTTTAAAGCCGGGCTTGCGGAAAATGGATTTAAAGAAAATCAAAACGTTTTGTTTTATTATGAAAATCCAAACGCAGATTTTGAAAAACAAATTAACATTATTCAATCTTTTGTGAATCAGAAGTTTGATTTGATTTATACATTAGCAGCGCCAGGCACGTTGATTGCGAGAGGGGTTACTAAACATGTTCCTATTGTGTTTTCATTTGTTGCTTATCCTGAAGAGATGAACCTTATCAATTCTCTCAGATCATCACAAAATAATTTAGTAGGCTCAAGAAATTATATTCCAGCGTCACAGCAATTTTACTTTTTTGAGCAATTGTATCCTCATATAAAAACACTAGGGTTTGTTCATCATAAGGGAGATGAAAGTTCTGAAATACAATTCAAAGAATATCAATTATTACTTAATAAGCGCAATATTCAGTTAATTGATTTGGCCGTCATTGATATGGATCATTTATTACAATTACTTCAAGAGTCTAAACGTTATGATACGCTTTATTTAGCTTGTGATTCTTTTATGCAAAGCAAGGGCGGTGAAATTGTGATTAATATTAGTCGCAAAAAAAAGATTCCTACTTTTAGTTGCAATAAAAATAATGTGTTAGAGGGCGTTTTAATGGGATATGTGGCTGATCCTTATGAAATCGGGAAAATAGCTGGAAGAAAAGCTGCTTTTATTTTACAAGGAGCAGAACCTGCTTGGTTATATACAGAATCACCAGAGCGAGGGTATCTGATTATTAATATGACGACAGCTAGATTATTAGGTATTACGGTTCCAGATAGTATGTTGCAAAAATCAGATTATATTATTGGGCAATAACCATGTTAACCATTAAAGAAAAGTTATTACTCAGTTTTTTTTCTTTATCATTACTTACTTTTTTAGTTAGTATGATATTTTATAACCAATTAAAATTTTTAATTCAACCTCTTTCGCCACAAAGTATCCCGCAGAATGTCGATTTGCTTGGGAAAACGATAGAAAAGAATAACTTGATTTTTAAGCTTTTATACCAACAATTATTGGTTGATAATTATTTTGAAAATTATTTATTTACTAGACAACAGACAACCTTACAGGAGTATTATGCTAACGAAGCCGCTTTGATTAGAATAATTAGTGAGGTAAAAAATATCGATCCAAATTTCCCAAAAGATTTAGAAAATCAGCTAAGATTAAGTGAAAATGAACGAACGCGCCTTTTACGATTGTCAGATCATACAGATGTTTCATTTATTAGTGAATTAAACCCAAGCAGTAATTATTCACAATTGAAGTATAGTATCGGTAATATCATTAACCATTATTATCGGCATTCGGAACAACCATCGAGTGAATCGGCAATTGTTTCTGTGAAATTGTCCGTAAAACATGCAAACAAAAAGTTACAAAATAGTTTAAATACAACATTGATTATTTTCCTCGATGCTATTATCGTCTCTTTCATATTAACCATTATTAGCTCGCGCTCTATTTCGCAACCCATTAATTTATTAAAGGATAATATAGAGCGCGAGGGCATGGAAAATTTAAGTCTATCCATTGATTCTTCTCTTTTATTGTTGCATGGTGAAATTGGAGATTTGGCCCGATCATTTGACAAATTAATTAATAGATTACGCACCACGACGGTGTTGCGTGATGAATTATTAAATGAAGTTAAACATAGAAAGAAAATAGAAAAAGAGTTACGCCACACAGCTACTCATTTACGTGAATCTAATTATGCATTAGATCAATTTGCTTATATCGCGTCACATGATTTGCGTGCACCATTAAGAGCCATCGAGAATCTTACTGATTGGATTCAGGAAGATTCATATGAACAACTCTCAGAAAAGTCGCGTAATCATTTTGATTTACTCAAGCAGCGTGTACAACGTTTAGACAAATTAATTAATGGAATTTTAGAATATTCTCGCGCAGGCATCATTAGTAAAGATGAGCAAATTGTAGATATTAAAAAGATTTTGGATGAAGTGATTGATAATTTATCTCCGCCTAAACACATTCATATTATGATGGATGCTCATTTACCAATTATCACGTGTAATAAAACCGCTATCACCCAAATATTTTTGAATTTACTTAGTAATGCCATCAAATATATTGATAAACCACAAGGATTGATTCATGTTAGTTATAAACAAATTCCAAGATATTATCAATTTTCTATTACCGATAATGGATCAGGTATTGATTCTCATTTTTATGAGAAAATTTTTGATGTGTTTCAAACATTACAAACGCGCGATCCTAATGAAAGCACAGGGTTGGGTTTGGCTATTGTAAAACGTATTATCGAAAAAAATGGCGGTAGAATTTGGTTGGCTTCTGAGCTTGGCAAGGGCACCACTTTTTATTTTACATGGCCACAATTCTAGCATTATAATCATCAGTCATCAATAATTTTAATGGTTGTTGTATGAGTAAATTTTTTTTTATACTTTTTTTGTTATTAAGTTGGCTCAATTGTTTTGCTTTTGTTCCTGAGCAAATTATTTTTTTTGGTGATAGTTTAAGTGACAATGGTAATTTGTATCGTTTATTACTCGGGGTGATTCCTCGGTCGCCGCCTTATTTTGAAGGTCGTTTCTCAAATGGATTAACTTGGGCGGAAAATTTTGGCAAACATTACTACGATAAATATTATGTTGGTTATAAAGTTTACGCATATGGTGGCGCGACCGCAGTATTGCATGCTCCTACCGATAAGTTTATTGCTCCAACCACGCTAGAAAATGAAATTAATCAGTATCTCATTGATTCTGTATTCAAGAATAAGAGCAAGATATTATACGTTATATGGATAGGTGGAAACGATTATTTATTTGCTCCGATCTCTCCTTTATTTGATTCAAAAGAAATATTAACTAAGAAAGTAGTGAATAAAATAACGTGGGCTATGGAGACATTAATAGCAAATGGTGCAAAATATTTTTTAATTCTAAATATGCCTGATTTATCGCATACGCCATTTGCGAAAATAAATGACATGGTTGATAAACTGCATGATCTTAGTCTGTTACATAATCAAAAGCTTGATGTTGCCATTTATAATTTTAAACAAACGTATCCTCAATTAAAGTTTTTTTATATCGATATTTATCATGTTTTTAATGATGTGATCACTAATCCTGCTAAATTTAACGAGACATATCATGTCAATATTACAGATGTTTCTCATGCTTGCTGGGAAGGAGGGTATACATTTGGCGAACCTGAAAGTTATCGAGTAGGCTTAGCTTACCATCAGGGATTATTACCCTGTAACAATGCCGATGAACATATCTTTTGGGATCAAATTCATCCTACACGCATTGTTCATTACATATTATCAGAATATGTTTTTGATAATGTTAGATTCTAATTAGAACATCACCTTTATTCGGGCACTGTTAAATGAAATAGCAGCGATAGCAGATGTGATTTACGTTCGGAAGATAAAGCAAGTCGAAATAAGCTAGCGATTTTTTTTAGTATGAAAATATTCTACAGTAGTTGCGCACGCTAAATCGCCCCAAACGTTAGTCATTGTTCTGAAGCGATCAAGAATGCGATCGAATGGTAAGAGCAAGCCAATTGCAGAAACAGGGACATTGACCGCACGTAGAACCATGACCATTGTGATTAATCCGCCTTCTGGAATGCCAGTTGCCCCCATTCCAGCCAGAATGGCTGTTAAAAAAACGCCGATTTGTGCGAGTATGGAAAGATCATAACCCAATACTTGGCAGAAAAAGAGAGCAGAAACTGCTTCGTACATAGCTGTTCCTGCTAAATTAATGGTGGTTGCAAGTGGTAACACAAAACGCGCAACTTCATCGCTAATGTTTTGTTCTTTTGCAACCAACATTGTGACGGGTAGTGTTGCCATTGAGCTTGATGTGGCAAATGCTGTGATCAAAGCATTTGATGCAGTTGATAGAAATTCTTTTGAATTTTTACCTGCTAAAAATACGATGACAGCTAATTGCCATACTATTTGCAAAAATAAACCAAATAAAAAAATAATAATGAACATTAACATGCCACCTAAACTTTTTAATAGTAGATGCTGTAGAGAAGCTTCAGCAATTGCTGCTGCTAATAACGAGAATAATCCTACAGGGGTAAGATACATCAACCAAATAACCATTTTGACAAATATATCTCTTAAGCCAGAAATAAAATCAGTAACAGGATGAGCAGTTTTACCTACCGAGAGACAACTAAGTGCAAACACAATGCTAAAAAATACAATCGGCATAATTTCATATTTTACAGCTGCTTCCAAAATATTTGGTGGAAAAAGCGTTAGTAAATAAGATGAAAAGGGAACGGGTTTTAAGTCAATAGGCGTTGCATTAGCTAAAATTAAACTGGGCGCTACACCATTACCAGGTTGAAATGTATTTAATAGAATAAGGCCAATGCTCACAGCAATAGAAACGCTGAATAATACATAACCCAAGGTGTACACACCAATGCTTCCTAATTTTTTTATTGCGCCAATCGAAGCAATTGCACTGACAAGTGCACAAAAGATAAGGGGTAAAACAATGAGTTTTAGCATGTTAATGAATACTTGTCCTATCCATTTTATTGCAATCATTTGTTGAGGGAAAAAAATACCGCATAAAATACCAAAAAAAATACTCAACAAAATGAACGGGAACATGTAGTTTTTCAAAGCTTCCTTGCTTCCTTCCGGTATTAGTATTCTTTCAGTATACAGAATACCTTTTTATCTACCAATGTTCCCGAACGCTTGGCAACATTGACTGATACTCATACAACTATTACCTTCCTGGCAAGCAGGATCAACGCACTCACAAGAATTTTCAGCGGGACAACCACTTCCACTGCTACGTTGACTATAATAGCTTTTTCCACAAGAATAGCCATTGCACCCATATCCTATTGCATAATTACTAAACAAAAAACTTAAACATCCAACAAATAGTGCCAATCTCATTTTCATTTGACACCTCCTTTTTGGAATAGAATCAAAAATGGAAGAATAAAATGATTATATCATAGCGGTCCCCGCTGACTGCGTAACATGAGTTATGTTAATATAAAATTTCTGATTCAATTTTAATTTTCGTCCTTTAAATCAGGTACTTCAGTGGTATGATCAATTTTTTCTGGATTTTAATAGCAATCATTTTAGTATTGTTCAATGCATTTTTTGTGGCAGCTGAATTTGGCATGGTTAAAATACGTTATACCCGTATTGCTGCTATTAAAAGTAGATATGGTGTTCGAGGGAAAATTTTATTCGAAATAAATAAACATTTAGATGCTTATCTTTCCGCATGTCAATTAGGCATCACGCTTGCTTCATTAGGGTTAGGATGGATTGGTGAACCAGCATTTGCTCATTTGTTTGAACCGCTATTTTATGAAATGGGTATCGTATCAATTGATGCTATACATGCAACTGCCCTAACATTTGCTTTTGCGTTGATTACATTTTTGCATATCGTGATTGGCGAATTATTACCAAAATCAATTGCTATTCGACAAGCAGAAACGGTATCCATTTGGACAGCATTACCGTTATATGGATTTTATTGGTTAATGTATCCAGTCATTTGGATCATGAATAGCTGTTCGAATATTTTACTTAAGTTGTTGCAACTGAATAGGCGATGGTCAGGGGATCATTTTTATTCTATATCTGAAATCAAATTAATATTAAGTAGTACTTATTTACATGGCCAATTAACTAAAGATGAAAAAAAAATATTGGAACACACGCTTGATTTAGGTGATTTGAAAGTAACGGATGTGATGCGTCCTATCGATGAAATGATTACCATTCATGCTACGCAATCTGCGGAAGAAGCTTTAGATATTATTAATCAACACCGCTATAGCCGATACCCTGTTTATGATCATCAAACTCGTACGATCATTGGTATTGTGCATGTTAAAGATATTTTTTCTGAACTTTACAAACAAAAGGAAATTGCTAGCTTAAGCCACTTGATTCATCCTGTGTTAAAAGTATCGCGTCGCTTACCCGCGTTGGAATTAATGCGAAAATTTCGTGAGGGCATGCCGCATTTTGCTTTAGTATATAGTACAAGTGAAGACAACTTGATTGGATTTGTTACTCTGGATAATTTATTACATATATTAGTAGGTCGCATTAAAGACGAGTTTCATCATACGCGCGATGATTGGATTAAAAATGATGATGGCAGTTTTTTTATTCCTGGTAATGCATCTATTTATACATTAGAACGTGCACTCACTATTGATATTGAATTAGAAAATATTGAAGAAGAAATTGATACGGTTAGTGGTTTAATTATATCTCGTTTGCAAGCGATGCCTACTGCGGGCCAAAAAATTGACTTTAATCAATTTGAAATTGTTATTGAAAAAATGAGAGGACCAAGAATCATGCGTGTTCGAGTTTATCGAAAAGAAAAGGAATAGCGTATGCCAGAAATTCTTACTAAACACCCCAAAATTGTATTGCAATTGTTAAATGACATTGGAGCAAAGTGTGGCAAAGGTGATGAGCAACATATTTTAACACAATGTCCGAGAGAAAATTTTTGTTTATTACCCACAGGAGAATTGTGTGTCTATGATATTAAGAATATTGCTTCTATGACTCAGATGGATACTTATGATTTACATGAAGCCATTAGCCATGTTCCCACCATGTTCAATTTTATTAATATTCTTCTTTTAACGATCATTTTTTTACTAGGTATATGGGTGGGTTATAAAAAAATGAAGTAATTCTTCTTAGAAGCTAAGAAAAATGCTTATTTTTCTTAGCTAAAACTAGCGTTAAAATAATAGAAAGACTTTCTCCTCACTGTTAGAAATGAGGCGGTTTATGAATAACAATCAATTTAAGCCTGCATGGTGGTTACCTAATTCTCATTTACAAACCTTATGGCCTGTTTTGTGTCGTCGGGATATAAAAAATTTACCGATTGAAAGAGAACGGTTGGAGTTACCTGATGGTGATTTTGTTGATTTAGATTGGATTGGTCGGAATGGAAAAGGTCCGCTTGTTTTAATTTTACATGGCTTAGAAGGCTCAATCGAGTCTCATTATGCAAAAGGAATGTTACAAGCTATTTTTAAACAATCCTGGCGAGGGGTATTTATGCATTTTCGCGGATGCAGTGGTGAACCCAATCGACTAATACGCAGTTATCATTCGGGCGAAACAGGGGATGTTAGTCAAGTGATAAAAATTTTGCTTGAACGTGAACCAGATTTAATGATAGCAATCGTCGGTTTTTCTTTAGGAGGAAATGTATTATTAAAATGGCTAGGTGAAACAGGTGAAAACAATCCAATTAAAGCCGCTATCGCTATTTCTGTACCATTTGAATTGCATAAGGCAGCAGCAAGAATTCAGAAGGGATTTTCTAAATTTTACCAATGGTATTTTATGAAATGTTTGCGCGAGCGTTTATCTTATAAATTTCAAGCTCAACCCCCGCATGTTAATCCTATGCTTATCTATCAGGTTCATTCTATGTATGAGTTTGATGATAAAATTACTGCTCCTTTACATGGATTTTCAGGTGTGAGTGAGTATTATTCACTTTCGAGTAGTCGACAATATTTAAAAACGATTCGTGTGCCAACATTAATTTTGCATGCTAAAGATGATCCATTTATGACGGAGGATATTATTCCAGCACAGCATGAATTATCACCATTTATTCAATTAGAAATAACAGAGACAGGTGGGCATGTTGGTTTTGTCGGTGGGAAATACCCATGGAAACCGGAGTATTGGCTTGAGCAACGTGTCCCAGGATTTTTAGAGAAACATTTAGCACATTCTTAATCGCATAAAACCCTGTCGCTTGCAGCTGAGTTTTTTATAAACTTAAACAAGATTCAGCAGTTCTGCTGAAATCGCCATTGCGAAACGTCTTGCATTTTTTGCAGGGTGCGGCAATCTAGTTTTATAGGGTCTGGATCGCTTTGCTCGCAACCGCAAAAAGTGCTCCTCGTAATGATAGCCACGGCCGAGCGTGCCGCATGCCTCGCGATGTCGATGCTTCCTTCAGCGGGAACTCCTATAGAAAAATTACCGTCGCGTACAATATTGAAGAATTCGGATAGGTGCTTCATCCATTGCTTCATGGATTTTACCTTGTGCAGCAAGCGCTTCCATTTTATTGGTCGGAGCTGCTTTGTTAAAAGCAACTTCCACGCCATTTTTAAGAGCAGTCACCACTTTCAATACAGAACCTTGACCATTCTCACAATCATATCCACATGGATCTAATTCATCGCCAGATAAATCAATCTTCATCACTCTTCCGTTCAAATAATCAAAATCCATACCTTCAGCAACAATTTGTTGTGCTTCAGTATATGTCATTTCTTTATTTGAGTCTTTGTCAAAAAATCCTAAACCTAGTGGTTTAGAATTGTTGAACAATGCTTGTAATAATTTGGCTTTGTCTAAACCTTGAATATTAATTTTCATTTCTTTCTCCTTTTTCAATTTTAATTTTTTTTAGAAAAACTGAACTGCGTTGCAGAAAATTGCTCGAAGTTCACGCTACACAGTATAGTAAAAAATTAATAGAAAGCAATTAAAATTATCGGGCAATTAAAATTATCGTGTAACCATAAATCAAGATGCATTTTTAATTTCAAAACTGCGCAAACCAGGCACCATTGTCATCACAGCAATCAAATAAGTACTCGCGCTCACCATCAGATAAAAATCCATAGCTTGGCTCTCGTCAGCTTAAACAAGATTCACGTTAACGTTTTGTGTTTTGTTCAAACAAAGGCAAATATT
>Ga0155613_1023_pt1 | contig 17503 bp, 17 predicted proteins | sample RifCSPhighO2_12_FD_107270 | JGI IMG/M metagenome (GOLD analysis project Ga0155613, IMG submission 107270) | Gammaproteobacteria bacterium RIFCSPHIGHO2_12_FULL_37_34
ATACATTACTTATATCAAATTGATATTAATTGTCAATATATCATCCTTCTTGTATCGAGGATCCACGCGAAGCGCCGTCTTATAGCCGTATACCCTATACAAATAAAAAAGGCACCATTATAGGTGCCTTTTTCACTTGATGGACAATCATCCTAAGTAAGGAATTTACATCACATACCGCTGCTTTTTCTTATGCCTGTATATTCTCGATCTTGATCAAGATTACCTATTATTACACCACCATCTACTGCTGGTGCTGCATCATCTACTGCTGGTGCTGCATCATTTACTACTGGTGCTGCATCATTTACTACTGGTGCTGCATCATTTACTACTGGTGCTGGTGCGCCATTTTCTTTTGCTAATGCTTGAAAAACCTTAGCATTGGAATTTGATAGAGGTTGCTCTGGCTGCAATGCTACCTCAGGATGGTCGTTAGCTTTTTCCTGTTCCTGTTTCTTTTTTTCTGCTTCATCAGCCAGCTGTTTGGCTATTTTTTTCGCTTCCGCTTCTTTTTCTTTTCGTCTATTTCTTTCTGCTTTCCGCTCGTCTTTTTCCGCCGTCTTCTTCTCCTGTCTCTTTCTTTCTTGTTCTTGTGATACGCTCGCTTGTTCTTGTGCCGCTCTTTCTACTTCTTCTTGACTTACTACCGCTGGTTTTTTATTAGCAGGTTTTACATGCCCAGAAGCCCGCAGCAAATTACTAAATTTTGAAGCAACATAATCAACTAAATTTCCAATAGTGGGTAGAGCATTACCAATAATTAGACCAACAACAGAAGAATTACTTGCCACAACTGCCCATGCCTTACTCAATTGATCTAATACTGGTGAGGTAGCCCGCGCTAACCAACCAGGTAAATGGCTCATGACTGTTGGTAAATGCGTAGCTACAACAGGCAGCACAGTTGCAGCAATAGCTTTTACTGCGAGCGGGAATAAGAAAATATAAGCAAGACCTGTTATAAAAATAGATGTGAGCGCTTCCAGCGGTCTCTCGTTATTCCACAAATCTCTCACATTTTGAATAGGTGAAGTAATTGGCCTAGCCAGATAATAAATGCTGTCCGGAATCCAAGAAAGCATACGTAAAGCGAGTGCCTGCTTGAGAGAGCCGTTTGTTTTAGCACGAGCTGCTGCTAATTGTAAGCCCTCAGTAGCCAATAAAGGTAAAAGTTCAGCACCCAATTTGGCAGTATTAATAGCAAGTTTAAAAGGCATGCTAATTGAATTCAAAAGAACTCTAGGCACAATGAGTAACCCGTTAACAACTTGCTTACCACGAGAAACGTTATCTTGCCAACCTGTGAAATTTTTGAAAATATTTCCCCATGATTGCATCGAGTTAGGATCAAGCATACGATTGGGCATGCCTAAAAAGGCTGTTAGCCTGGTGAGTGGATCTTGCACATATTGCATTGCTTTCACTGCTGCTTCAGATACAACAAGAAACTCGCTACCATCTTCTTTAAAAGAAAGCTTTGCGCCATTTACTGAAATAAGTCGCTTGTATTGTATTTCTCCCGCATATTGTATTTCTCCTTTTACTACTCCTAGTTTTTTTCTCGCTATAGCTATACTTTCAAAATGAATGCCATCTACTGGGTAAGTTTGTCTCCACGCACGGCTAAATATACTTTCATTTTTGCTCAATACATTTTCATTTTTGCGACCAAGCATTTCTCACCTCTTCATTGTTAGGTAACATAATTTGGGTTGCATCATAATACATTAAACGTTATAAAGCAAACGATCTGTAAACCACTCAGCGGCTCCCGCTGAAGAAAGTATTAAATATTCCGCTTCCAGCTTGTGTCTTCTGGCCCATCTTCAATCACAATACCCATTCCTAATAATTCTTGCCGAATGTGATCAGCTTCTGACCAATTTTTATTGGCACGTGCCACTTGACGTGCAGCAATCAGTGCTTCAATTTTAGCCATATCGATGGGTGTACCCGATTGAAAAAATACCTCCGGATTGGCTTGAATAATACCTAATACACCTGCTAAATAATGTAACAGTGCCCCCTGTTCTGCAGCTTGATGACTATCTTTTTCACGCAATCGTTGAATATCATGAGCCAATTCAAACAATACAGATAAAGCAACCGGGGTATTAAAATCGTCATCCATTGCCTCAATGAATTTTTGTTCAAATAGGGTTCCTGTTGATCGTGTTGCTGGTGGTAAAAAACGTAGCGCAGTATAAAAACGCGTTAAAGATTGATGTGATTGCTGCAATGCCTCATCGGTATAAACCAAAGGGCTACGATAATGACTTGCTAGTAACAAATAACGTAACGTTTCTGGTTCATGCTTTGCTAATACATCACGAATAGTAATAAAATTTCCTAGCGATTTAGACATTTTTTCTTTTTCAATTTGTAAAAACCCACCGTGCACCCAAATGTTTACAAATTTTTTCTTGATAACCACTTCGGATTGAGCAATTTCATTTTCATGATGAGGAAACATTAAATCGCGCCCACCACCATGAATATCAAATTGTTCACCTAATAAATCCATAGCCATTGCAGAACATTCAATATGCCAACCTGGCCGACCTTCCCCCCAGGGCGAATCCCATTTGGGTTCACCGGGTTTAGCTAATTTCCATAACACAAAATCCAATGGATCACGTTTCACATCTGTCACATCCACACGTGCGCCACTTTCTAATTGATCTATATCATGGTGAGAAAGACATCCGTAATCTGAAAAACGACGCACATTAAAGTATACATCGCCATTATCTGCAACATAAGCATGGCCGCTTGCAATTATTTTCTGAATAAGTGTAATCATGTGTGGAATATAAGCTGTAGCACGAGGCTCTTGATCAGGCTGAGTTAATTGTAAAGCGGTAAAATCCTGATGCATGGCTTGAATAAAACGATGCGTAAGCGCACTGACTTCTTCTTTATTTTCATGAGCACGTTTAATAATTTTATCATCGATATCGGTAATATTACGCACATAATTGACAGCATAACCACGCCATCGCAAATAGCGAACAATGACATCTGCAGAAACATATGTACGCGCATGACCAATATGACAATAATCATAAACGGTTACCCCGCACATATACACGCCTACTTTTCCTGGATGAATCGGTTGGAAAATTTCTTTTTCGCGCGCGAGCGTATTAAATATTTTTAGCATGAGGCTTCACCATTTGCCACTCGCACCGCTCTTCCTAAGCGGTGTTTCATTTTTTCTGGACCAAGCAATTTGGCAATATGCAGAAGTTCTGGTCCATGTATTTTCCCGGTTAAAGCAACCCGCAAAGGCATAAATAATTTTTTACCGCTTATTCCTAACGTTTGCTTCATATCATTTAAAATAAGAGGTAGTTCGATACCATATTTATCCACCGCCTGCTCCGCCTCAACAAAAAATTGCTCGCCTGCTTCTTGGATAATGTGTTGTGTTTCATCAGTTAGCGTAACTTGTTCATGGAAAAATATTTTTGCCCATTCTAATGCATCTGTAGGGAATTCAATATTAGCTTGCACGGTTTCAATAAATAAAGACATTCTATTGTCAGGCACTTGGCTTAATGCTTCTTTACCCAACCAACGTACAGCAGATGCACTATCTAATGCTTGTACAGCTGTTTTCTGCCAATACATTAATTGCGATAAATCAAAACGTGCTGGCGATTTACTTAATTTATCTAAATGGAAATAGGCGGCTAATTGATCAAATGATAAAAGCGCCTGCACATCAGAGGTGTGTCCTAAACGCACTAAATAGTTTAAAATAGCGCTTGCTAAAAATCCGCTGCTACGCAAATCATGAAGACTATAACTACCATGTCGTTTAGAAAGTGGTGCGCCATCTCCCCCTACGATTAATGATAGATGCGCATAATGAGGTATGGGTAACCGAAGCGCTTGAAATAACAACACTTGCCGTGGCGTGTTAGCAACGTGGTCCTCACCCCGAATCACATGTGAAATCTTCATCATGGCATCATCAATTGCATTACAAAATAAAAATGGTGCACTACCATCTGCTCGACGAATAATGAAATCGCCTATGTCACTACTGTTAAATTGTTGTGGCCCCTTTACCAAATCTATAAATTCAATCATCACATGTTCTGGCACGATAAATCGCCAAGCGGGTTTTTTCCCAGCTTGAATACGTTTTTCTACTTCTTCAGCAGTTAATCGGCGACAAACCCCAGCATAACGCGGAGCTTGCCCGCGTGATAATTGTAATTTACGCGATAGTAATAATTCTTGGTCGGTACAAAAACAAGGATAAACTAAATTTTTTTCTTGTAGTTGAGTAAAATAATTATTATAAATAGTTTGTCGCTGTGATTGTCGATAAGGTCCGTATGCACCATCGACTCCTAAACCTTCTTGCCATTTTATTCCTAACCAATGTAAATCATCTTGTAGTGATTCAATATAGCGTTCTTCTGAACGAGCTATATCAGTATCTTCTATACGTAAAATAAAAACACCATTGTTTTTTTTTGCAAAAAGAGCGCTGAATAATGCTGCGCGTGCATTGCCTAAATGGATCATACCTGTTGGACTAGGAGAAAAACGAGTTCGGATGGTCATGTTATGAGTGGCTCCTCGCTGCTAATATCAAATTTTTCATTTCACGAACAGCTTGAGATAATCCTACAAAAATCGATCTTGCAATAATACCATGGCCAATATTTAATTCATTTATTTCAGAAATGCGCGCGATTGCTTGCACATTCTGATCGTGCAATCCATGGCCAGCATTGACTATCAATGAAGCTTGATGCGCAAATTGCACCGCTTTTATCACACGATGTAATTCATATTCACGTTCACGCTCTGTTTGCGCGTCTGCATAAGCACCTGTATGAATCTCAATCACAGGCACCTCACAGCGTTGTGCCGCTTCAATTTGATTTATCTCTGGATCAATGAAAAGGGATACTTCTATTCCCTCTTTTTTCAAAGATTGGCAAGCTTCCTTGATTCTTGATTCTTGAGCAAGCACATCTAACCCACCTTCTGTCGTTAACTCTTCACGTTTTTCGGGTACAAAACAGCAGTGTTCTGGTTTGATTTTCTCTGCATAACAAATCATGGCATCAGTCACTGCCATTTCTAAATTCAATCGCGTCACAGAGATCGCTTGAATGAGCTCAATATCTCGTTCTTGAATGTGTCGTCTGTCTTCCCGTAAATGTACTGTAATGCCATCTGCACCTGCATGTTCTACAATAAATACGGCCTCCACGGGGTCCGGGTAACGCGTACCTCTAGCTTGTCGCAATGTTGCGACATGATCAATGTTCACACCTAAGAGAGGCCGTTTCATTCGTTCAGTAAACCAATAATTGCCGACTATGGAGTTGCTTCCCACCTAACAATGCTGCCAATATCAAATAGGTTAACCGTTTAGCATCACGCAATACATCCTCATTCCATTCTTCTTTAACAATCGCGATTAAATTTTTACCGGAAAATAAATTCGTTTGGCCCAACCTATCTGTCATTTTACTTAGCATAAATCCTTGTTCAAAAATAAATCGATAATAGTGATGAGGTAAAAATGCTTGGTGTAAGGATAAATCAGATTGCGGCAACACGCCATAACCTAATTCTTTAAATAAACACTGCTCAAACGAGCGCAATATTGCAGGATCTAACCCGGCTTGTAATGCAAACAATGTTTTTTCATACGTTATGAAAAGTGAAATCTGCGCATCCCATTTCTGTAATAAATACATCAATAATTCATTTAAATATAATCCCGCAAATAAGCATTCGCCTCGCAAATGCAACGCTTCTTTTTTTGCTTCAACGGCGTACAAGGTCATGAGTTCCCCCTGACCACCCCATGACACCAACAAGGGAAAAAAGGGTTGCAATAATCCTGCTGTACTGGAATATGCTTTACGCACACCACGTGCTACAACCGTTAAACGTCCGTATTCTTGAGTTAGCAATTCCACTAAAAAGCTTGTTTCACGATAAGCCCTGCGATGTAATACATAAGCGGGTTGCAAAAAAACACGTTTGTTACTCATAACCCAAACTCTTTAACGCACGTTCATCATCTGTCCAATGTTCTTTTACTTTTACCCAAAGACGCAAAAATACTTTCCGTTGTAAAATATTCTGAATATCACGCCTTGCTTGTGTACCAATTTTTTTAAGTTGTGCACCTTGCTTACCAATCATGATTGCTTTTTGGCCTTGTCGTTCCACCCAAATAATAGCGCTAATCGTTGTAAGTTTATTGCCTTGCTCCAGTTGTTCAATTTCAACGGTCGTGGCATAAGGTAATTCTTCTTCTGTTGTTTGAATAATTTTTTCACGAATAACTTCAGCAATTTGAAAACGAATACTTTTATCTGTGATTTGATCATCCGGATAAAGTTGCGGCCCTTTAGGCAACAGCCGAATAATTTCCATTTCTAATGAGGCAATGTTTTCTACTTTTAATGCTGAAATAGGAATGATATGAGTGAAAGGATATCGCTCGTGTAATTGCTCAATCATCGGTAGTAATTTTGTTTTATCTTGGAGTAAATCAACTTTATTGATCGCTAATAAGACGGGCTTCGTGAGATTCTGTAATTTTTTTAAAACAAGCTCATCGTCATCTTGCCAACCGGTTGCATTCATCATGAAAATAATAAGATCTGCATCCAAGAGAACAGAACGCGCTATACGATTCATGTAACGATTCATCGCGTGTTTTTCTACTGAATGTAACCCTGGTGTGTCTATATAAATGATTTGCGCGCAATCAATTATTTTAATACCTAATATTTGCCAACGTGTCGTTTGTGGTTTGGATGAGGTAATACTCAGTTTTTGATTCAACAAACAATTTAATAATGTGGATTTACCAACATTAGGCCGCCCAATGATAGCCACCATGCCAGAATGCGTGATTGTCATTTTTTCAAGACCTCTAACATCATGTGAGCGGCTTCTTGTTCTGCACGACGTCGGCTGGTGCCTTTCCCTAAGGTTTTTTTCTCGATTCCTACTACTCGACAACTGACAGTAAATAATTGTTTGTGAGCTTGCCCTTCTGTACCTTCTACTTGATACACTGGTAAGCCTAAGCGTTTGCCCTGCAAATATTCTTGCAATTGCGTTTTAGGATCTTTATGACTGGCTGCGGAAGATAATGATTGTAATAATGGTGTATACCACGACAAAATCTTTGCGCGCACAGCATCAAAACCACCATCTAAATAAATTGCACCAATCACAGCTTCCATTGCACAAGAAAGAATGGAGTGACGCATGCTGCCGCCACTACGCTGCTCACCCGGACCAAGATAAAGATAGCAACCCAAATCAAATTCTTTTGCTAAATCGCCTAACGTATCGCGATTGACTAATGTTGCACGCCAACGACTTAATTCACCTTCTGTTGCAGATGGAAATTGTTGATACAAGATTTCAGCAATCACGAAATTAACAACCGCATCGCCTAAAAACTCCAGACGTTCATTATGCTCACCACCTTTACTACGGTGTGTTAAAGCAATTTTAAGAAATTTAACTTGATTAAATTGATAATCAAGTTTTGCAGATAATGCTTCAATCATCATTAGCGAATAACCTTACCTAATCGATTCCACCGAATATTTGTTTTGCTATTATCCCAACTCATCCATACTACTACCGCTTTGCCAATAATATTTTCATCAGGCACAAACCCCCAAAATCGGCTGTCTGCACTATTATCTCGATTATCACCCATTACAAAATACATGCCATCCGGCACAACAATATCAGAAAAATTACCACTGAATTTTTCTGGATCAATATAAATTTTATGCTTCACCCCGAATAAATTTTCTTCTTTTTCGGTAGCCTGCCATAGCTCCCCACTTTCATCATTCACCCTATTCATCTGTAAAAAATCTTGCGGGATTTTTTGATCGTTAATGTACAATTCTTTATTGACATATTGAATGCGATCACCGGGTAGCCCAATAACACGTTTAATAAAATCGAGAGAAGGATTAGGTGGCCAACGAAAGACGATAATGTCTCCGCGTTTAGGTGTGCTTTTACCTATAATCTTTTGATGGATAACAGGTAAGCGTATGCCATAATCAAATTTATTAACCAGAATAAATTCATTGACTAATAAAGTGGGTTCAAGCGAACCGGAAGGAATACGAAAAGGTTCAAATAAAAATGAGCGCAACAAAAATACAATCAATAATACTGGAAAAAACGAGCGTGCATAGTCAATCCATATTGGAATTTTCTTTGCTTGTCTTTTTTTCTGAAGAAAAAGAATATCAAGCAAAGCGATCGCGCCCGAAAGGAGCGTTGCATAAAATAAAATTAATTCAAAATTAAAGTTCATATTATTTTTTCTCAATTTTTAAAACAGCTAAAAAAGCTTCTTGCGGAATGTCTACATTTCCTAATCGTTTCATGCGCTTCTTACCTTCTTTTTGTTTCTCTAATAATTTCCGTTTTCGAGTAATATCCCCCCCATAACATTTTGCTGTTACGTTTTTTCTCATCGCCTTAACCGTTTGACGTGAAATAATATGGCCACCAATCGCTGCTTGCACCGCTACATCAAACATTTGTCGCGGAATGAGTTCGCGTAATTTTTCAGTCACTAAGCGACCACGCATGTGTGATTGTGCCTGATGCACAATGGAGGCTAAAGCATCCACACGATCGCCATTAATGAGAATATCCAATTTTACCAAATTTGCCTCTTGAAAGTGGGAAAAACCATAATCTAATGAAGCATACCCCCGACTCACAGATTTTAGTCGATCAAAAAAATCTAATACGATTTCACTCATGGGTAATTCATAGACCAATGCCACTTGATTACCATGATACAACATGCTTTTCTGCGAGCCACGTCGCTCCACACACAAGGTAATCACACTACCCACATGTTCTTGAGGTACTAGTATATTGGCCTTAGCAATGGGTTCCCGAATAATGGTAATTTGATTAACAGGGGGTAGTTTAGCAGGATTATCTACTCGCAACATCTCTCCTTTTGTCGTGACTACTTCATATACAACAGTAGGGGCAGTTGTAATCAATTCCAAATGATATTCGCGCTCAAGCCTTTCTTGAACGATTTCCATATGCAACATACCTAAAAATCCGCAGCGAAAACCAAACCCTAAAGCTTCAGAAGATTCAGGCTCAAAAAATAAAGCTGCATCATTCAAACGAAGCTTGCCAAGTGCTTCGCGGAGCGCAGGAAAATCCTCAGAACGAATAGGAAAAAGACCAGCATACACTTGTGGTCTCACTTGACGAAATCCAGGCAACATCTCAGTTGCCGGACGATGCGCATGCGTGAGCGTATCGCCCACAGGCGCGCCATTAATATCTTTGATACCAGCAATAACAAAACCTACTTCTCCCGCACGCAATACATTAGTAACAAATCGTTTCGGAGTGAAAACACCTATTTCTGTTACTTCATACGCCCGGCCTGTTGACATCACTTGTAACTTCTCACCTGCTTTTAGCAAACCATTTTTAACTCGAACAAGTGAAACCACGCCGAAATAAAGATCAAACCAAGAATCAATGATGAGTGCCTGCAAGGCATGTTCAGGATTGCCAACAGGCGGAGGAATATCAACAATTAAGCGCTCTAATAATTCCTCCACCCCTGTGCCGTGTTTCGCACTAATTCGAATAGCATTTCCTGCTTCTAATCCAATAATCTCCTCTATTTCTTTTATCACTCGTTCTGGGTCTGCTTGTGGCAAATCAATTTTATTTAATACAGGAATCACTGCTAAACCTTGATCCAAAGCGGTATAGCAAACAGCTACTGTTTGCGCCTCCACCCCCTGACCTGCATCCACCACTAATAATGCTCCCTCACAAGCTGCTAAGGAACGAGACACTTCATAGGAAAAATCGACATGCCCAGGTGTATCTATGAAATTTAATTGATAGGTCTCATTATTTTTGGCTTTATAATGCAAGGTGACGCTATGTGCTTTAATAGTGATGCCTCTTTCTCGTTCAAGATCCATAGAATCAAGCACTTGAGCTTGCATCTCCCGCTCACTCAACCCCCCACATAACTGAATGAAACGATCTGCTAGTGTGGATTTGCCATGATCAATATGGGCAATAATAGAAAAATTCCTAATGTTTTGCATGGTCATGAGAAGGGCTTATCAAAAGGAAATAATAGTAACGTATTTCCAGGCAATATACCAACGCTCGCTCCTCCTAAATAACCACGTACTTTAATCCTTAGTCTATGATTTATTGCTAAAAATTGTTTGCCTTCCAGAACATCAAAAAATCAGTTTTTCTATTACACTTAATAAATAGTAGTAAAATAAGCGAGGAATGATGCAATGCCTAACAAAAGAAAAAGAACAGAGATGGATGAGACAAACAAGAGCGGCGAAGAATCTGATACACCTTCCAAAACAAAGGTAAATAAAGTAAATCCTGATATTCCTCTTGCTAATGAAAACATTTCTCTTCTAAGTGAAGCAAAAAAAAGTTTCGCCCGAACAATCATAAACACTCTCAAGAAAATCAATCAAGAGCGTGAAGAAAAAAGTGAAGAAAAATATGGGAAAAACCTTGAAGAATACATACACTATGATGAAACATACGAAAATTTTGAAACATACAAGAAGAAAATTGGTAATCCAATTGAATCTTTTTACACAGAAATCTCAACAACGGCGCTTAAAATTCTTACAATCCAAAATCAATATTTTCTTATTCTCAAATATTCTTTAGGACACCGAGAATATCAAAGCAACCAAATGGCTCAAAATCAAACTACTCTTGACATCATCTTAGCCCAAAATTTTGCTGATCGGCTTTATGTCGTAAAAATGTATCGGAATCCTAAAGAAAATACAGCGCTTTGTGATCAAATTACAAGAGATCAAATCACGCAAAAAAAATTGGGGCAGCCCACATGGGATTGGTACGATGAGCAACATGATACACGCTATGTGGTTAGAGAATATGTACCTGGTCAGCCATTAAATACACTAATCGGTAATCGTGCTATCAGTTTTAATAAACAAATTGATATAGCGAAAAAAATTGTTGATGCATTAAATGAGTTGCATAATCAATCCATCCTACATTGCGATATCAAGCCAGAAAACATCCTCTACGATAAAGAGCAAGACACAATCACGTTTATCGACTTTGGTATTTCTCTTGATATGACAGATGAAAACACAAAAGAAGCTAAAACAACCGAGTTAAATGGTACCCGAAAATTCATTGCTCCTGAATTATTACAACATGCAACAAACAGGCTGTTTATTTATAATGAAAAAACTGAAGTGTATTCATTAGGGATAACGTTAGCTGAATGGTTTGGAGTAAAAAATTTAGATCTATCTTCAAGTCAATCGAGCATGTTCAATATACCCGTATCGAAGGAAATGCAACCCACTATGAAACTCCTACAAGAGATGACTGCTAAAAATCCAAATGAACGCCCAACCCTGGAGGTTGCTCAAAAACGCCTGATAGAACTACAGCAATTACAATCCCAACCAACTGTGCAGATGAATAAATCATGAATATCATGAATATAAAGAATTTAACCCATCTTCAACCTCACCAACAGTTTTCGATAAGCATCTTGTGATAATGAATCGCAAAAAACAATGCATGATTTTTTCCAAAACTGATTTGGAATCTTAAACCTCAATATACTGACCCAAGTCGTTACTGTACTATCACCACATAACATCGCTTGATATTGACCCCGATTTGTCCGTATCAACCATTCATTTCCATCAAGATAGTGGATACCTATACATGAATCCCTACCACGTAATAAAACAAATTGCCAAATCAAGTAGCTGCCATAAGCGATAATGATGAATAACATGCTACCTTTTATTACACTTGTAACCGACACACACTGGACCATCAGCATACTCATCAATAAAACAATCAATAATAAAAAGAGAAATTGTTTAGATAGTTTAAATTCGAGATCGAGCATGATGACGCACCAGATCAATGATTCGTAACAAATGTTGATCAGATGGTCGATTTTGGCCTATTAACCAAGAAAAAAGCTCTTGATCAGAGCATTCAAGTAATTGAATAAATAATGTTTGATCCGCCTGGGATAATCCTACATAAGCTTTTTCTAAAAAATGTTGCAATAAAACATCAAGTTCCAGCATGCCGCGCCTACAAGCCCAACGTAAGCTTGAAATATTGTAAGATCTATTGCTATTTTTATCTTGTTTCATTTAAGCTTCTCTTTAGATTGGCTTGTTATACTCAATAAACCTGAATATCGTCTAAAAATAGAAATACCCAAAACATTTTAATTTGAAGATAGTGAAGGAATAGCACATGACCACCGTAAATTTAAAGAAAGCCACCATCGAATTCGTATCTCATCTTAAATGCCTACCGCCAAATAAGGAAGAAATAATAACTACATTTAAAAAAAATAAATTCCCATCTAATGAAGAAGGCATCTTAAAAGCATGTCTTGCAATATTTGAACTATTTTTAGAAAATCCAGAAATGCGCATACCCCCTAATAAAACAAGAGTTGATATGTTTGCTAATACGATCAAACCACTTTTGAAAGATCTCACCCCAATTACTAAGCGACCTAAGCAAAGATAATGCCCTTATACAAGATCAAACTCACCTCACGCCAAGAAATAGCATTACACACGATCAATATCACATTTGAAAAACCAGCGGATTTTGTATTTAAATCCGGACAATACGGTGGCATTACTTTAATTAATCCGCCCGAAACAGATGCCGGAGGAATCACTCGTCGATTTTCAATTTTAAGCGCACCGGATGATCCCGAATTAGCCATTGTCACGCGCGTGCAATCATCTGCATTTAAACGCGTTCTTTGCCAACTTCCACTAGGTAGTGAAGTAAAATTTGCTGGTCCTACTGGCGGGTTTATTTTACATGAAGATAGGTCTATTCCCGCTGTATTCATTGCAGGCGGCATTGGTATTGCACCTTTTTATAGCATGATACGGCATGCAACTCAGCATCACATACCACAACAGATTCATTTATTTTATGGTAATCAAACAATCCAACATGCGGCCTTTTTAGATGAACTCTTAACCATGCAACAACTTAACCAACATTTCAAATTGATTGCCACCATGGATAAACCCGATCCAGCATGGCAAGGTGAAACTGGTTATATGACAGCTCGTTTAATAAAAAAATATATTCCCAATCTATCTCAACCCATTTACTATGTCTGCGGTTCACCTGTTATGGTGACTACCCTACAAGAAACCTTAGTAGAAATGGATATAGATGAAGAGAAAATTCATATAGAAGATTTTCCGGGGTATTGAAATAATTGGAGAAGACATAGTGAAAAAAAAAGAATTTTTAAATGTGCTCACACACGAATTACAAACACTGAAAGAAACTGGTCTTTATAAAAACGAACGCGTGATCACCTCCCCTCAACAAGCTGTTATTCAACTACAAGATGGCTCGGACGTTATTAATCTCTGTGCCAATAATTATTTGGGATTAGCAAATCACCCCGATTTAATCGAAGCAGCAAAAAAAGCTCTGGACCACTATGGTTATGGCATGTCGTCGGTACGCTTTATTTGTGGCACGCAATCTATTCATAAACAATTAGAAGAACGGATGAGTCATTTTCTTGCAATGGAAGATACCATTCTCTATTCATCGTGTTTTGATGCAAATGGTGGCTTGTTTGAAACAATTTTAACAGAAGACGATGCCATTATCAGCGATGCACTGAATCATGCAAGCATTATTGACGGCATACGTTTATGCAAAGCCAAACGTTTACGCTACAACAACAATGACATGAATGATTTAGAAGCGAAATTAAAAGAAGCCGCTCATTGCCGTGTAACATTAATTGCAACCGATGGTGTGTTTTCGATGGATGGCATACTCGCTAACCTTCCTGCTATTTGTGATCTTGCAGAAAAATATCATGCATTAGTCATGGTAGATGATTCGCATGCGGTTGGTTTTATGGGCGCACACGGACGCGGCACGCATGAATATCATCACGTGATGGATAAAATTGATATCATTACAGGCACATTGGGTAAAGCGTTAGGTGGCGCATCTGGTGGTTACACAAGTGGTCGTAAAGAAATTATCGCTTGGTTACGACAACGCTCGCGTCCTTATCTTTTTTCTAATACCTTAGCACCTGTTATTGCTGCAACCTCCCTTAAAGTCATTGACCTGTTGGAGGAAAACCAACACCTTATTCGTAAAGTACATGATAACAGTGCTTATTTTCGAAAAGGTATGGAGCAACTTGGTTTCAAACTCATATCCTCTCATCATCCTATCGTTCCTGTGATGCTAGGTGATGCCAAATTAGCAAGCAAAATAGCAGATGACATGTTAAAAGAAAGTGTATATGTTATCGGATTCTCTTATCCTGTTGTCCCACAAAATGAAGCACGAATTCGCACCCAACTATCTGCAGGACATGAGAAAAAACACTTGGACCAAGCTATTGCTGCATTTGCCAAGGTAGGAAGGAAATTAGGAGTAATTTAGTTATTGCCCTTCGAGACGGGTGCTTCGCACCCTCCTCAGGGCGAACGGCTTAAAATTTTGTCGTGTACAGAGAAAAAAATCAATAGCTGCTCTTGGCTTAAACCATACTCGCGTTATAAGCCTATGATATTAAACGAATAATAAATAAAAAGGGTATGTAAAAATTTTGATCATATCTCTTTGTATGTGTTATAATTGCTACCTTCATGCCAACAGAATAAAAACGAGGATAAGCCATGCCACAAACAAATAGTACTGACATTGCAATTGTCGGTGCAGGTGTTACAGGAACTTCCATTTTAATTAGCACCATTGAAAATTGGATTGCTAAAGAAAAAAAAGGATCGATTACTATTATTGAAAAAAGTAATTTTTTAGGCCCAGGTTTACCCTTTAATCCCGAACAACCAAAAACATTACGCATTAATGATCCTTTCAACGCTAGCGATATTGTTGCCCAAGAGGACTATAGTTTTTTTCACTGGCTAAAATTAGAAAATGATAAAGGCAATCCTGAAGTCACTGTTTTAGGAGTAGGAGATAAAACATTAGACGATCGATTTCCGCCACGAGCAGTATATGGCAAATATTGCGAATGGGCATTTAAAAAAGCAGTTACTAAAGCTATTTACCATGGTATTTCAATTCATCTGCTACATAAAACTGAAGTAGTCGATGTGTTAAAACGAGATGAAAATTGGGAGCTTCACTTAAATAATAACATGACGATTAAAGCAAGCAATTTGATATTAGCAACAGGGCACATGCCTTCTGATCATTATGTTGAATATGAAAACACACCAGGATTTTTTGCTACTCCCTGGCAAGACCTAAGCCATATTCCAGCTCATGAAGCAGTTATCGTATTTGGATCTGGATTAAGTGCAATTGATACTGCCAAAAAATTACATGCACAAGCTCATACAGGAAAAATATATTTTGTATCACAAAGTGGTGCTTTGCCAGCTGTTAAGCCACCTCGTCATAATCAAACAGTTGCTTTACAATTTTTAAAACGCGAAAATGTAGATAAACCAGGATTAACTCTGAAAGAATATCTTCATTTGTTTCAACAAGAATTGAATCTACACACTACTACGCCTATCGATTTTGAAAAAAAGCTGACTACACAATTAGATCCAAAATCATGGTTAGAAAAAAATATTGCTTTAGCTGAAAAAGGGGTGGTAAGAACTTGGCAGTTATTATTAGATGAAATTTATTTTTACTCCCTACCCTATGCATGGAAACATTTAAGCGATACAGACCGAGCAACATTAATGAATCATTATTTTGGTCCTTATTTAAAATGGGCAGCGGGCACACCATTAGCAAATGCAAAAGAAATTTTAGCCTTATTAGAAAGCGGACAGCTTGAAATTATTCGTGGGGCACCACAAATTCATACAACAGAGAAAGGTTTTGAACTTGAGTTTTCAAACCCACCACGAAAGATCGTAGCTAAATATGCGATCAACGGCACTAATATGGGACATAACATTGATAGAAATCCACTATTAAATAAGATGCGCCGACGAAAATTCATTGCAAAAGCTAGTCAAGGCGGGATAAAAGTTGATCCATTTACTTATGAAGTCATCGATCCTCAAAATGAAAAAGAAGAAACTCATGCTAATCTTTTATCAGCAGGACCCACTATTTTTGGTAGCAACCCCGCGGTTTATGCTATAGAAGCTTCCGCATTCGCAGGAAGAGATATTGGAAAAGCTCAGGCATCTATTCTACCTCACAGCCTTTTCAAGCAATCTTCTAAGGCAAGCGATACAACTAATCTTGGCATAGGTCAGATTAATCGAATAAGATGTGCTTAATTAAGGAAATCACATGAAAGCACTTGTCAAAACAAAAGCGGAAATAGGTATGGAGCTAAAAGATGTTCCTGTTCCATCTGTAGGTCCTAACGATGTTCTCATCAAAATCAAAAAAACTGCAATTTGTGGCACAGATATCCATATTTTTAATTGGGACGATTGGGCAAAAAAACATATTAACGTTCCATTAATCGTTGGTCATGAATTTGTTGGTGAAATTGTCGACATCGGCAAAGAAGTCAAAACATATTTTAAACCAGGTGATCGTGTATCTGGTGAGGGACATATTGCTTGTGGACACTGCAGAAATTGCCGAGCAGGCCGCTCACATTTGTGTCGCAGCAACATAAGTGTTGGTGTGACGCGTAACGGTTGCTTTGCCGAATATTTATGTATCCCTGCCACCAATGCTTATGCCATTCCAAAATCTATTTCCAACCAGCAAGCTGCTATTCTCGATCCTTTAGGTAATGCTACACACACTGCTCTGTCATTTGATTTGGTTGGTGAAGATGTGCTCATTACAGGTGCGGGGCCTGTTGGCATCATGGCAGCTGCTATTGCTAGGCACGCAGGTGCGCGCTTTATTGTGATAACCGATGTAAATGAATATCGTTTAAAGCTCGCTGAAAAAATGGGTGTCACACTTGCTGTTCATCCGAGCAAATTAACTTTAAAACAAGTCATGGCACAATTAGAAATGAAAGAAGGGTTTGATGTAGGGCTTGAAATGTCTGGTCATGCGGCTGCATTCAATGACATGATCAATCACATGAATCATGCTGGTAAGATTGCGTTGCTTGGTTTTTTACCTACTCAAACACAAATTGATTGGAGCCAAGTGATTATGAAAGGCTTAGTCATGAAAGGTATCTATGGACGTGAAATGTTTGATACATGGTATAAAATGATAACCATGTTGCAAAGCGGCTTAAATATCGCGCCAGTTGTTACTCATGAATTTTCCGCACAAGATTATCAGCAAGCATTTGATATGTTGCGCTCAGGAAATTCCGGTAAAATTGTAATGGATTGGGAAAATCTTTAGTTAACACGATTTTCGATTCTTCGAACCCGTTGACGATAATTTTTATTATTTGATTCTGGCATAAGAACATTAT
>Ga0155613_1003_pt1 | contig 16868 bp, 9 predicted proteins | sample RifCSPhighO2_12_FD_107270 | JGI IMG/M metagenome (GOLD analysis project Ga0155613, IMG submission 107270) | Gammaproteobacteria bacterium RIFCSPHIGHO2_12_FULL_37_34
GTCAGAGTTAGCGTTAGGATGATTTTTTATCGTCTGAAGCTAACTTGAGATCGAAAAGGGATGGTGATTGCACTTGCAAGTTGAATTCCCTGACTAGAAGGTATCTCATTCTCCAATAAAATTTTACCCGCTAAATCAAGTAAGAAAAGGTATCCTAAAGAATCGCCAATGGCTATTCTTTTTTCTGGTAATGCAATAACAGAATTAATGTTGTTTCTTCTTAAATTTGTTTCTTGAGGAGGAGGAAGAAGAAGTGGGCGAACGATAATTGCTTTATCTTCACAAGAGCAATCTTTGTCAGTATTAACTAAGATCGTACCATCAGCAAGCTGAACTGGACGTGGATGAGATATATGAAAAGAAATTATCTTTTGTTCCTGAGCACTTTTCAAATCAAGTATTTTTAAATACTGGCTGGTCGAAAATAAAATCTTGTCAGGCAACTTAATTAGTGTAGTAATGAAACTATCTTTATTATTGCTATTTCGAATACAAGTGGCAGGTTGCTCTAATTGGTAATCGCATTTATATATAGCGCCTCCACTCGTACCGATTAACAATTGATTATCAAATTTTTTAATGCATGTTACACCATAAGGTAATAGAAGCGTTTTTAAACATTTTTGCGTATTGGCATCCCATATTTTTACAGAGTTATCAGTAGAGCCACTTGCAATTTCAGTATCGGATAGCCATATTGCTTTTACCCAGTTAAAATTTTTATTTCCCTCAAAGTTTTTAATCCGATCCAATTGAGGCTGAGTATAATCTAGGCACCTATCATTAAAGCTAACGTTTACGAGAGAATTGAAATTTTTATTTACGGGCGCAATGCTACCTAATTCTTTTTTATTAAAAAACGACAATGTGTGTAATAGCATTTCATCAGGTAGTTGCTCAAGTGGTGATGGAGGTTCATCTCTTGATATCATGATTGCCTCGTTTATTTAGCTTGTGTAAGGCAAGATCCTATCCTATTCCCATCCTATGTCAACACGAATTATTTGTTTGCATGTTTGCAACAAAACCAAGAATCATGTTATCGTAACAACCCATAAAAATAGAGGAGTAAAAGTGATGCACAATCTAAGTTCATTGACTCTTAACTGTATGTTAGGTAATGAAAATAATATATGGAACGAATATGTTGAAAAACAATCTGAGCCATCATGGCTATCCTATCCTTTCGTATTATTCGGTATTATGGCTAGCCCCACACAAAAAAATTTAACTATTCAAAAATCAACCGTTTATTCTTCTAAAGAAAACAAAAGTAACCAAGTAATAAACTTTACATTCATACCGGATCATCAATCTAAATCTAAGCAAGCTGTTACCCTTTCTATTCCCGAACATCAATTAATACAAGCATTAAATCAGCCAACATGTTTAGAAAATGATCGGCGCCGTGTATGTATTACAATACAGAAATTAATTCATCCGGAATTAGAAAAAGATGATGTGCTATCAATCGGGTTAAAGTGGTTTTGTGGTTCTGGATATCGTCTATATGATATAGCGATGTTTTTTGATAAAAATAATAGATTGACAGATATTAATGTTATAGAAAAATATCTTACGAGCACAAACGAATATAAAGGCAAATCCGTCGTTTTATTTACTGCTAATAATCTAGTATCAAAGTCGGATCAGTCCGAAAGGCAAGCTCTTGGCTTAGACGATACTCATATTAAATCATTAATATCCGATCAGGCGCGTCGCTAAATACCGCATCAACTCCAAAGGAATAAAGTTCGGTAGCGCGAGCGGGATCATTCACGGTATAACACAATACTATTTTATTATCTTTTTTTAATTGATGAGCGATATCAGAAAAAATAATTTCATGATTAATATGTAGTGAAACACAATGAAGCGAATCATACGTTTTTTCCCAATCCGCTTCCCATTCATGCAACAGTAATCCTATTTGGCAATGCGGTAAATATCGACGTAATGCATACAATGCTGCTACAGAAAAACTTGAAAATAAAATATTATTTGCTCGTTCGCCAAAATGCGTCATGATTTCTTTTGCAACTATTTTTACCAAAGCATCTTCTTGTCCCGGTAATGCTTTAATTTCAATATTGGCATGCATAGCAGTATTTTGAAGAAACTCAAGTAGCGCACGTAAAGTTGGAATTCTTTCACCTGAAAATATCGGATCAAACCATGACCCAGCATCAAGTGATTGGAGATACGTGTAGGGGTAACGCTCAACATAGCCTTTGCCATTCGTTGTTCTATCTAAGGTTTCATCATGGAAAATAATAGCTTCGCCACAGGCAGCTTGCATGACATCACATTCTATCCATCGAATACCCAGTTGTGCTGCTTTCACAAATGCGATAAGCGTATTTTCTGGTGCATAAGCGCTCGCCCCGCGGTGAGCAATGATTGGTGGCTGAAATGAAAGTGTGTCCATAGATTTAAAGCCGCTTGGTTTTATCGTGTTCATCATTTCGCTGCATCATAGAGATTTTTCTTGCGTGTTTAGAAAAAAACATAGCGATACATGAATCATACGGGGGTAGGAGTGTTTTTGCACGTTTGTTTTTTTCTTCGACATAATCCATGCCTAATCCAACACTTGCCCCTATACTAAAACCTATCATCGCTCCACATATACAAAATACCACAAGCGATATCGGATTGAATGTGGTTAATACTGCCAATAAAATACCACAACCCATACCAATGGCGCTTCCAATTAATATTTTTCCCCAGTGATGGATAATAAACGTTTGAATATAATCCATCATAGAACTTGAATGCTCTATTAAATCATTTTGCACATTTGTTAAAATATTATTACAACGATTCCAATCATTTTTTACTTTAACAAAACGCGCGCATAATTTTTTTTGTTCAGCATTCAATTCATGCATTTGTTTTTTATTTGCATCAATGCGTAATTGGAGAGTTTCTTTTTCATCTAGATAAGGAATATACGGCGAAACAAGCTCGTTTATATTGTTTGTAATAGTTTTAATAGTATTTAATTTTTCTATAACCTTATGCCAAGGATTGGTGATAATTAAATTTGTAAAAGATAAATAAATTTGATTTTTACATGCAACAATAGTTTCATTCATCATACGCTGTAAGCTGTTTTGTGATTCCAGCTCCAATTCATTTTCACCATCATAACTTGCTATGTTAGATACGCGTTTAAGCAGCCGCTTCAAATAATCATTATGTAATTCTGACAAAACCATCTGTAAATAATCACATTCCTGAGCGAGATTTTTTATTTTGTTGTCAGTGGTTTGAGCAAATGATGCGACAAATTGGTTTGATACGGTAATCGTATGTTGAATAGTTTGCGCATATTGTTGTATTTGGTTGATGATTAGCAACATATTGCGCTGGCGCAAATTTAATTTATAGCCAGATAACTGCTTGATGGCTTGATGAATAGGAGCGATATCAGGCAGATCCTGTAAACACTTGCGAACAGATTGCAGGTTTTCATCAGGATGATTGATGATGCGGTGAGAACTAATAGCACCATCGATTTGGCAATATCCTTTTTGCGCTAATGTGCGAACGATTTCTTCCAATACATATTCAAAATTTTCAAGCTCAGCATCTACTCCATGCGTCTTGGTTTTGAGTTTAAGATATCGCTCAACAAATTGATTTTGTTTGTTTTGAAGATCATGGAGTAGAGTTGAAATAGTTAATACATGATCATTCATTTCAAATTCTAATAGTAAAGCACGTTTTGCAGCTAACCCATGGTATAACTTTATAATATGCTCGAGCAAAATAGTTGTTGTTGAAGTGATGGTTTCTCTTGATAAATGGAGATGGTTGCAATATTGAATAATGATTTGTTCTAGATTTTTTTCAAGTTGTTCATTAGGATGATCATATGATTCTCTTCTCTCCTGCTTCTCTTCAGTATTTAATTTGCTCCAAATCTCTTCAAACAGGTCATGTTCATGTGGAGCAATAACGAGCGATTTATTGGCTAAAAAAGCAGCAGAAATGGCGATATGAAGTTCACGTAATATGCGATTAATATCACTGATAATTATTTCCCATGGATGATACTCTAAAACACCCTGTTGTTGAGCCAGTATTGCGTATCCTTTCACGGTATCCTCCCTGACACCTCTTCCTATTCTAAATTCAACTGCTAGACTATGACCATGACAACTCAACAACAAGCTGACATGTTTCACCCTCCCTGTCCTCATACGGATAATTTATCGTATGTTTGGGAAAATCTCTATGGGTCTAGCATTGGTTTAGCGTTAAGTAGCGCCATGACTCACTATGAGCATTCTCTTTTGGTTATCGCGCCAGATAGCCTTTTTGCTTCTTGCCTCATGGAGGCGTTTCAATTTTTTAACAAGGAAGAAGCACAATGCATCATGACTTTTCCTGATTGGGAAACGCTCCCATATGATTATTTTTCACCTCATCAAGATATTGTTTCAGAACGATTGTCTACTCTATTTCGGCTCATAACTGCTCATAAAATGACAATTGTGACTACTGTTTCAACATTGATGCACAAATTTGCTCCAAAATCATATCTTGAAGGACAAGGATTTTTCTTAAAAATAGGGGATCAACTGAATATTGATCATTTAAGAGCACGATTGCACAAAGCCAACTATCGATCTGTTGGACAAGTGCGAGAGCATGGTGAATTTGCCGTGAGAGGATCCATTGTCGATTTGTTTCCCATGGGAAGCAAACAGCCTTTTCGTATCGATTTGCTAGATAATGAAGTGGATACCATCCGAATCTTTTCAGAAGAATCCCAGCGCTCAACAGAAAAAGTACAAAGCATTCATTTATTGCCTGGTCGAGAATTTCCATTAACAGAAACATCCATTGAGCAGTTTCGACAAAATTGGCGTAGAGAATTTGCGGGCAACCCTTTGCAATGTCCCATCTATCAGGATGTTAGCGAAGGTATTTGTTCACCAGGTATCGAATATTATCTACCTTTGTTTTTTGAAAACACAGCGACTTTATTTGATTATCTTCCAGAAAAAACTTGCATTGTAACAATTGGTGATATCGTAACTAACATCAGCGAACGTTGGCAAGAAATTATGGCGCGTTATACGCACGGACAATGTGATATCTCACGCCCATTACTTTCACCGGAAAAACTATTTGTTACAACTGAAAAATTAAATGAATTATTTAATCATTATCCTCATATTCATATTCAAGATAATCACCAAGAAAAAAATGTAAATCGTCTATCATTTTCATTTGCAACTGTTTCAGCACCCTTGTTACATATTAATGATAAAGCACCCTTGCCACTTGCATTGCTTCAACAATTCATCACTCATTATTCAGGTCGAATATTGTTTTGCGTAGAAACGATAGGACGTCGCGAAATCATTTTGCAACTTTTTAAACAGATTGCACTCCACCCTTCCTATTTTCATTCGTGGCAAGCATTTTTAAGTAGTACAGAAAAAATTGGTATAGTGATTGCGCCGTTAGAAATTGGCTTTATCTTAACCCATCCTGATGTTGCATTGATTACGGAATCGCAGTTATATGGTGATCGCGTGATGCAAAGGCGGCTCCGCAAAAAAGCATTACAGGATCCCGATAAGCTCATTCAAAATCTAACTGAATTGCAAATTGGCGATGCGGTTGTACATATTGATCATGGAGTGGGTCGATATTTGGGTTTACAAACGCTTACGATCAAAGATCAAATGACTGAATTTTTTTGTTTAGAATATCAACACAATGATAAGTTATATGTACCGGTTTCTTCTTTACATCTGATTAGCCGTTATACTGGGGTGCATTCTGAACATATTCCTATCGCTAAATTAGGCGGCGACCAATGGCAAAAAGCTAAACGCAAAGCGATTGAAAGCGTTCGTGATGTTGCAGCTGAGTTACTCGATTTATATGCAAAGCGTGCAGCGCGCCCAGGATATACTTATGAACTAGTATCAGATCAATATGCTACGTTTGCAGCTCAATTTCCTTTTGAAGAAACACCAGATCAATCACAGGCAATTAACCAGGTGTTTTCTGACATGATATCAGAGAAACCAATGGATAGGGTCATTTGTGGTGATGTGGGTTTTGGTAAAACAGAGGTGGCTCTGCGCGCAGCTTTTTTAGCTGTGCAAAATAGCAAACAAGTGGTGGTGCTTGTACCCACCACTTTGCTTGCACAGCAACACGTTCAAACATTTCAAGATCGTTTTGCCGATTGGCCTATTCGCGTTGAAATGTTATCTCGTTTTCGCACCGGAAAAGAGCAAAAAAACATCTTGCAGCGCATGGAAGAAGGTTCGGTTGATATCATTATCGGGACACATAAATTATTACAAAGCAATATCAAATTAAAAACACTTGGACTAGTCATTATTGATGAAGAACATCGGTTTGGCGTGCAACAAAAAGAAAAATTAAAAGCATTGCGCACATCAGTTGACATTTTATCGTTAACAGCCACCCCTATTCCTCGTACTCTTAATATGGCTTTATCAGGTATTCGTGATCTTTCAATTATTGCCACCCCACCTGCTAGACGGTTATCGGTCAAAACATTTGTGCATGAATATAAAGATCATTTAGTTCAAGAAGCAATACAACGAGAGGTTTTTAGAGGTGGACAAGTTTATTTTTTACATAATGAAGTGGCGACTATCAATAAAAAGGCAGAAGAAATTTCAAAGCTCGTGCGCGAAGCGCGTGTTAATATTGCGCATGGCCAAATGCATGAACGTGAATTAGAACGAGTCATGGCTGAATTTTACCATCGGCACTATAATGTGCTGGTTTGTTCAACTATTATTGAAAGTGGTATCGATATTCCTACAGCTAACACCATTATTATTAATCGTGCAGATAAATTTGGTTTAGCGCAACTACATCAATTACGTGGGCGGGTTGGGCGATCTCATCACCAAGCGTATGCGTATTTACTTATCCCAGCTAAACAATATATTACGAATGACGCTAACAAGCGTTTAGATGCCATTACCTCACTCGATGCATTAGGTGTTGGTTTTACATTAGCGACTCATGATTTAGAAATTCGTGGTGCAGGTGAGTTATTGGGAGAAAGTCAAAGTGGTCATATTCAAGAAATTGGTTTTAATCTTTATATGGACTTATTATCAAAAGCAGTGGATACATTAAAATCAGGGCGGGAAATCAATTTTGAAAAAACACTGCTATATCATCATTCAGAAATTAATTTGCACATTCCAGCTCTCATCCCAGAATCTTATTTGGATGACGTGCAATTGCGTTTGCAATTTTATAAGCGCATTGCAAATGCTAAAAATACTGTTGAACAAGATGAAATACAAGTGGAGATGATTGATCGATTTGGATTGTTACCAGAACCCATCAACAATTTATTTGCGTTAAGCAGTTTGAAACAATATGCTGATCAATTAGGAATAACTAAAATAGATGTTCATGAGCGAGGGGGTAAATTTGAATTCAGCGAACAACCCAATGTTAGCCTTGAGAAAATCATTAAACTGATTCAAACCGAACCCAAACAGTTTCATTTTGAAGGACCTACTAGCTTACGTTTTATTTTAAGCGAGCACCAACCTAGTGAACGCGCGCGATTGGTTGAGAAAATAATGGATTTATTGTGATGGAATACAACAGATGAGTGCTCGCACAACCATGTTGACGCCTAACAGGCGTCTTGCAGCAAGGCTACATAAAATTGATCGGCAACATCAAATAAATAATGGGCGCAAGGCTTGGGTCACACCTGATATATTACCAATCAACAATTGGTTCCAGCGCTTATTTAATGATTATCTTAACCAGTATGCACTTGCCTCCCCTTTATTACTCACTTCTTTTCAAGAAGAATTTATTTGGGAACAGATTATCTTATCTACTCTACATACCTCTCTATTGCAACTATCAAAAATGGTTGAGATGGTTCAAGCAGCTTGGACACTCAGTAAAGAGTGGCACGTGGATATGCATCATCCATTATTTAATACAATTGATGATTGTGCAGCATTTCAATCTTGGGCAACACTATTTCAAAAAATGTGCACAGATAATGATTGGTTGGATCATGCCTCGCTTCCTGATTTCCTAATGAATAAAATGATTGCCAAACAAATTACATTGCCAGATTATATTAATTTATTTGGATTTACAGAGCTATCGCCACAATGGAAGAAGTTGTTTGCTATAGGCGAACAACAAGGAGTAACGTTACACATGGTTACATCTCTCTCTTCTATTAAAAACAATGTCATTTCTCGTACGCGTTTTTCGAATCATGATACAGAAATAACCACAATAGCTCGCTTCGCAAAAACGATTGCTAGACGGGAACCAGATGCGATGATTGGCTGTGTTGTTCCAACTTTAGAGAAAACACGCGATCGTGTCATGCAAATTTTTTCAGAAGTGTTTTCCGATGAGAAAACTTATGGAATTTCTATCAATCCTCCATTTAACATCTCGGCTGGTAAAAGTTTATCTCGATATCCTATCATTCATACAGCTCTACTCTTACTCAATCTTTATGACGATGTGATTTCTTCCGAAACATTTAGTTATTTGTTGCGCTCGCCTTTTTTGGGTGAGGCGGAAGCAGAAAGAATGCAGCGTGCTCGGTTTGATTATTTTATTCGAAAAAAAAATATTAATATTATTTATCTTAAACCAATGCTTAATCAGCAAAACCAACCTTCTCTTATTAAAAATTGTCCGTCTTTCGCCAGGCGCATTCAACAGTTTTTATCATTCTTAGATCAAGAAAAAAAAATAAATGGCTATGGCCATTGGTCACAAGTATTTCATCAATCTTTATCATTATTAGGGTGGCCAGGGGAAAGAAGTTTAAATAGTGAAGAATATCAAGTAGTCGAAAATTGGTTTAAAACAACATTACAACTCGCGCGGTTAGATGATATTTTGCAACCAATCGATATAAAACAGGCTTTGAAAGCTTTACAACACATACTTGACCAAGCTATCTTTCAAATTCAAACACCGGAAGCCTCTATTCAAATATTGGGAACACTAGAAGCAGCGGCTTTACCATTCGATTATCTTTGGGTTGCTGGTATGGACGATCGTGCATGGCCACCGCAAGCTCAGCCCAATCCATTTATTCCAAGACGAATACAACGTACGTTACACATGCCGCATGCAACAGCCGAAAGAGAATTATTTTATTGCCAACAATTAATTCAACAATTTAAACAAAGTGCTAGAGAAATTATATTTAGTCATGCAGAAATGGAGGATGATTTACCATTACAAGTTAGTCCACTCATTCAAGATTTACCTGAAATAGAATGTGTACAATTAAAATTAGACCCTGCTCTTGTACATAGTGAATACATTTATCATTCTCGACTACTTGAGAAATTAGTAGATGATGTTGCACCACCTTTGCCAATAAATGAGGTCGCTCATGGCGGTGTGAATGTGATTAAACAACAAGCATTATGCCCTTTTAAAGCATTTGCAGAAATTCGTCTTTATGCACAACCGCTTGAATCTCCTTTACCTGGTTTACGAGCAAAAGATAGAGGCACACTTCTTCATCTAGCCTTAGAAAAAATTTGGGAGGAACTACATGATCATCAAAGATTACTTGAATTAGATGAAACAGCATTAAATAAATTAATTGATGAGTGCATCATTCAAACAATTGATCAAGTTGCGGATGTTCGAAACAAAAGCAACTATTTCATATTAGAAAAAAAACGCTTACATCGTTTAATTTATGCTTGGCTACAAATTGAAAAAAATCGCCAGCCATTTACTGTGTCTATGCAAGAAAAATCAGTTCGCCTAACGCTCGATAAACTAACTATAGCAATACGCATTGATAGAATTGATGAATTTTCTGGTGGAAAAAAACTTATTATTGATTATAAAACAGGCAAACATAATCATATTAATAATTGGTTTGGTGATAGACCTGAGGATCCACAACTTCCTTTGTACGCCTTACTTGATCCGGATTGCACCATTGGGGTGAGTTTTGCTGAACTTGTTCCAGGAGGATGTGGTTTTAAGGGAGTATCACAATATTCTATCGATATTAAAGGAATTAACCCTATTCATGAAGTGAAAGCGTGTAAAACAATTGTTTGGCAAGAGCAAATTGTTCACTGGAAAAATACCTTACATAAACTAAGCAATGATTTTTATGATGGTGTTGCGCATGTCGATCCTAAAGACCCTTACAAAACATGCCTTTGGTGTGCGTTAAAACCGTTGTGTCGAATAAATGAAGCGAGTGAAAATAATGGTTGATTCTGTTGAATTAGATAAAAAAAATCGTTTTCTAGCATTAGACACTTCACAATCCTATATTATTCAAGCACCAGCCGGCTCTGGAAAAACAGAATTAATTATTCAACGCTTACTGAGCTTACTCAGCAAGGTAAAATCACCTGATGAAATTTTAGCCATTACCTTTACAAAAAAAGCAACGAATGAAATGCGATCACGCATTGTTTATGCCTTGCAACAAGCAATGTCTGCACCAAAACCTGAATCACCACATACGCAACTCACTTGGATGTTAGCAAAAAACGTATTAGAACGTGATAGGCAGTACCAGTGGAATTTATTAAATAATCCTAATCAATTACGGATTCAAACAATCGATGCGTTTTGCGCTTATCTTACTAAACAATTACCATTGTTATCACATGTTGGTTCATCACCTGCCATCACGGATCAACCAGCCACACTTTACCGCGAAGCTGTACAAGAAATTCTAACTCATCTTGAATCAAGATTGCCTTGGTCCCCTGCATTAGAAAAATTATTATTACATCTTGATAATGATTTAAATAAACTTCATGATTTGTTAATTGCTTTATTAGCTAAACGAGATCAATGGTTACCTTATATTGAATTAACAAATGAAAATAATATTAGGAAACAACTTGAATATCATTTTTCTTTGGTAATTAATGAAAAATTGCAATTGCTCCAATCAATTTTCCCGAAGGATTGCATCAATGAATTACTTGCCGTAGCACGTTTTGCTGTAGATCAGTTGATATTAGAAAACGTTGAATCTGAAATAGTTGCCTGTAAAAACCTAACTGCTTTACCAGGTGCAACAAGTGATGCCAGAATAGCATGGCTAGGATTGGCGAAATTATTATTAACTAAAAATAAAAGTTGGCGTAAACGAGTTGATAAAGAAATAGGTTTTCCCGCATTGGCCTCCTTACGAACGATAGCATTACGCAAAACGCATATTGAATTTAGAGAGCGCCATAAAAAATTAATTGAACGCTTATCTATTCACCATGAACTTGATGTTGCTTTAACCAATCTTTTTTTGCTTCCTCAAGCGGTTTATGAAGAAGAGCAATGGGAAATCTTAAAAACTTTATTGCATGTTTTAAAAGTGGTAGTTGCGCAACTTCATCTGGTGTTTAAGCAAAGCGGACAAATCGATTTTATCGAAAATGCTCAAGCAGCATTATTGGCGCTAGGAGATGAAGAAAATCCGACAGATCTTACTTTGGCGCTAGATTACCGCATTCAGCATATCTTGATCGATGAATTTCAAGATACGTCATTAACACAATATCGTTTGTTAGAAAAATTAATCGCGGGATGGGAAGCAAATGATGGTAGAACATTATTGATCGTTGGCGATCCTATGCAATCTATTTATCGTTTTCGCGAAGCAGAAGTTGGTTTGTTTTTACGAATATGGAAATATGGATTAGGTGCTATTCAACTGAAGTCGCTACGCTTAAGCGTTAATTTTCGCTCTACAACGCATATTGTGGAATGGAATAATCGAGCTTTTCAAGCTATTTTTCCCACATATGACGATGTTGCCATTGGTGCAGTCGCTTATCATGCAAGCGCATCGAATGCATGCCTTCAACTAGATGGTGTGCAACCCGCTATTCATGGGTTTCAAACGGAAGATGATAATATTCAAGCACATCGTATTATTTCTCTCATTCACTCCATCCAATCTACCTCATCACAAGATAGCATTGCTATTTTAGTGCGATCGCGTTCTAATTTACTTGCATTATTACCCGCCTTAAAACAAGCTAATATTCCTTATCAAGCAGTCGATATTGAACCATTAGCTTCTCGACAAATTATTCAAGATTTATTTTCATTGACGTGTGCGCTACTTCATCCAGTTGATCGCATTGCTTGGTTAGCCCTATTGCGTGCGCCCTGGTGTGGTTTAGTATTAGCAGATTTATTAACAATTGCTGGAGAAGACTCCCTAACCACTATATGGGAAAAATTGCATCATGCGGAAGTGATCAACCGTTTAACAGAAGACGGCAGAAAACGATTATCCCGTATATTACCCATATTGAAATCAAAAATGGAAGATCGCGAACGTATGCCCCTACGTTATTGGATAGAGAGCACTTGGATAGTGTTAGGTGGCCCTGCTTGCTTACCTGACTATTCCAAGATGCATGATGTCCAGACCTATTTCGAATTATTAGAATCCATTCATCAACATGATTTAACCATTGGGATGAATGATTTGAAAATAAAAGTGGAACAATTATATGCCTCCGGTGCAAAGGAGCAAAATAGTCATGCTATCCAAGTGATGACCATTCACACAGCAAAAGGATTGGAATTTGATACAGTCATTCTGCCACACTTAGAATCAACAACACCTGTTGATGATAAATCATTATTACTTTATATGGATTATCCTTTAGCTAATAATCAAGTCGCTTTATTACTCGCTCCTATTCACGCAACAGGTAACACCAATGATGTTATGTATGAATTTATCCATAAACAAAAAAAATTAAAATCAGAACTTGAATCGGATCGTTTATTTTATGTGGCAACGACGCGAGCAAAAAAAAGATTGCATTTGCTTTTTAATGTAACTTGCCATACACCGGGTGAGTATAACATTCCGAGAGGTAGCTTTTTAGAAAAAATTTGGCCGCAGATTGCCGCCTCTTTTCAACCTGAGATAAGCCATGTTGTAGATGCTTATTATCCTAGGAGTGAAAAAAATCGTTTTATTACTCGTTTATCTAGTGATTGGCGCAACCCGGTTGTTTCAGCGGAATTACCGCTGACTACTTATCATCAGCAACAAGCAGGATTTGCTATAAGAGAATCAACGCCTGCTATCATTGGTACAGTTACTCATAAAATACTACAAATCATCACACTTGTTGGAAAAAAATGGTGGGAATCTGTTTCAGATCATTACATCAAACGCCAACTGGTACAATCTGGAATAATGTCGCATAGTATAGAATCGGCAATAGAAATAATACGCCAATCTATTTTAAACACATTGCAAGATGAACGAGGGCAATGGATTCTTTCTGCACATCTTGATGCACAATCTGAATTTGCGATTTCTGCTGTTGTTGAAGGAGAAACGCAACGTTTAGTTTTAGATCGAACATTTATCGATCAAGATGGTACACGTTGGATTATTGATTACAAAACAAGCGCCTTATCTAATCAAGATTTAAATGATTTTTTACAGCATCAACAAGAAAAATATGTAGACAAAATGAGAGTGTATTCTAAAGCATTACAACATTTGACAGCACCTTCTTCTGGCATGAGGCACACCTTAACTAAAGAAGATCGTCCTATTCGTTTAGGATTGTACTTCCCTGCTCTACCTGCATGGCATGAGATTGTACTGTGAAGCAAAATTGACCGTTGATGATTTGTAACAGGAATCCGTTTGAGCTAAGATTAGCCCTTTTTAAATAAGAATATACGAGGAATAGGTTAGATGTTTTTCAGAACGATAAATTCTACTAAAAAAAATGAATTAGAACATTGTCCTCCTTATAACCCACCTTTTTTAGATAGGCTGAGTAAATTCAGCCATGAAAATTGTTTGAGCTATGCGCTGAGTCATAGGTTAGATGGACCTAACCTATTTGAGCGTGCTGAAAATATCAATCAACCCTTAGAACATGTTGTTTCTGAATTAAATAGATATTACCAAGACCCTGATTTGGCAATGATAGCAGAACATGAAGTGGGTAAACTTCCAGTAAACAAAAAAGAATATTATATTATTTCGCTAAGCCTTTCATACAATAAAGGATACAACATCGATGAAACTTTATATCAAGCGTTAGATTATCATTTTTTAGTCCAAAACAATGATGGGTATTTTTCTCATCGGAGAGGTAATGGTAAAGCGGAGCGATTGGATTCAAATGGCAACTTAATTTTATTACCAGAACATGCAACATTATTTTATATAGATAATCACAGCAAAAAAAAATATAAAATTCGTTATAACTATGAATTTGTTGGTTATATTTATATTAAAATAACGGAAAAAAGAATACAAGCCATGTGCGACATTCACTCTCCCACACCAATTAAATCAAATAAACAAACGATTCCTCAATGGGTAAAACATGACGATTTTTCAATTAAATATGAATGTTCCTTTTTTAGAATACCCATGGAAGATTTTTTACTATTAAATAGAGAATTAATATTGAAAAATCAATCACCCTATCCTAAAATTAAAAAAATCACATTTCAAGGATTCCAAAATAGCACATTAAGATTATGTATTCTTTTTAAAAACATAGACATTTGTAATGAATTTCTTGATCGATGTCCCTATCATCTTGTTGCATCATCTTCCATTTCCTTTGTTGAAAAAAATATTTATTTTTCTCCATCTTCACAACGTGAATTTGATGAGTTTTTACAGTTACTTCATCAATTTGATCCTATCAATGAAGAAATTTTGAAAGAGCTACCTAGGTTATTGAATATTCAAATGTCTTTATATACATCCACTGAAGATTCGCTAAAGCATTATTCTCCATTTGATCCTAATTATCCTGCAAATACTTACGATCGCAATTGCTTAAGCTATGCGCTGTTATCTGATATGGATCTACCTTATTTAGGCGATTTAATAATAGATACTGGTATGAAGAATGCCAATAAACTGCAACCGTTAGAATATGTTGTATCTCTATTTAACCAGGATCATCAAGATGCAAAATTCGCTTTCGTTGCCCCACACGAAACCGGAAAACTGCCCATTATCAAAGAAGGTTATTATGTTATTGCGCTCGCGCTTTCTTATGAAAAAGGATTGATTAATAACGGGAGTTTGTTTCAAGCTGCTGATTATCATTTTTTAGTCCAAAATAATGATGGGTATTTTTCTCATAAGAGAGGTAAAATCAACTCTCCCGAAAGAGTAGATTCAGAAAATAATGTGATTAAAACACCAGAAACTTCAAGATTATTTTATGTAAATAAAAGCAGACTACATTATAATGATAATGGGAACAAAGTCTTTGAATGTTATGACTATCAATTTATTGGTTATCTTTATATTAAAACACCAGCCAGAAGATTAAAAAATATACCGTTTGAAAGCTTCAACAGGATAGAAGAAATTGAGAAAAAAGTAAAAGATTCGCGCGAATTGCAAACAATCTATGATAATTTTAAGAAAAAATTTTTTTTATATCCACCATTACCAGAATTTTTCCCCGATGCACAAGCTGCCATTGTTGAACTTTATCACACTATCCATACTGCCTATCTCAGTACACGACAAAATTTTCGTTTGCCCTGAGGAGATCGATTTTGTTTTCCGTTCGTGCTTCGAGACATCCTCAGCACGAACGGAAAACAAAATCGATCGTCTCGAAGGGTCAATGGAAATTTTGTCGTGTAAAGATCGGACCGAATGTTTAATCATCCACAAATAAATCTGAGATAACCGGTGTCCAAGCATGCATAGCATATTGTTTGAAATCTGTTACGCCACGCTCTTTCAGTAAATATTCATCAATGAAAAAATTACCCGTTACCTCTCGACTATTACTAGTTAAAATTTCGTAAGCAGCATCTGCTACAATGCTTGGTTTGCGGCTAGCATGATAGAGTAGTTTGGAAAAATTAACCGAAATTGCTGCAGTTGCAATTAACGTTTTTGGCCACAACGAATTGACAGCAATGCCTTCTTTTTTAAATTCTTCAGCCATGCCTAATGTGCACATGCTCATACCATATTTTGACATGGTATATGCAACATGTTTTTTAAACCATTTAGATTTCATGCTAAGCGGTGGAGATAAATTAAGAATATGTGGATTGGTGCTTTTTTTAAGATGGGGATAACATAATTTTGAGCACAGGAATGTTGCGCGAACATTCACTGCAAAAATAAGATCAAATCGCTTCATGGGAATCTCGGTTGTTGAACCCATATGAATCGCGCTTGCATTATTAACAAGTATATCGATGCCACCAAATTTTTCTACTGTTTTTGCAATTGCTTCTATAACATTGTTTTCATCGCGCACATCAACAGCAAGAGGAAGTGCTTTTCCTCCATTTTTTTCTATTTCATTAGCAGTTGAGAAAATGGTGCCTTCTAGTGTTGGATGGGGTTCGGTTGTTTTTGCTGCAATAGCAATGTTTGCGCCATCTTGTGCGCAGCGTAATGCAATTTCTCTACCAATGCCACGGCTAGCACCAGTAATGAATATGGTTTTATGTTGTAATGTAGTAGACATAAATATTCCCTCTTTTACAGTGTAACTCCCTCAATAAACGTTCTCACAGCTCTCTCCAGATTTGTCGACCTATCTTAACGTGACGCGGTGTGTCTGTACATGGTTGGGTATTTTGTTTAGCAGTTACAATAGTGCTTTGTAAAACTATTTTATTTATTCGTAAAGCATGCAGTAACGAAATAAAAGTAATACGATAATAATTAGCTATAATATTATGATTTTCATCAATCTTTTCTATTATTTGGCAGGGATTACTCCCTAATGATTCTAAAATGTAATAATACAGAATCGAATCTATCGCACCCGAACAACCATGTCTTTTCCACCAAGTAATTGGAT
>Ga0155613_1098_pt1 | contig 16817 bp, 16 predicted proteins | sample RifCSPhighO2_12_FD_107270 | JGI IMG/M metagenome (GOLD analysis project Ga0155613, IMG submission 107270) | Gammaproteobacteria bacterium RIFCSPHIGHO2_12_FULL_37_34
TATTGTTAGAAAGAACTTTTGCTCCGGTTGCGTGTTCACTACCGGTAATTTCAATGCGCGTGCCTTGAGGAAATCGGCTAAAAATAGTTAAAAGTTCTGTTAGTTGATTTTGAGTAATATAATACACAGAAAAATTAAGAAGAAAATTGATTTGTTTGTCAACCATAGCCAATTGCTTCTTTCGCTCTTGTGGTTTATACCAGGTATCATTTACTCGTTGAAATAGAGTTAGATGGCTAATAAACGTTTCAAATAGCTCATCAAGATTGTTGCAATAATCAATTGGCGATACAAATGATTCATGTAGTTTTTCTTCGTTACCATCCCATGTTATTATAGCATTTAGTATGTTGTAGAATATATCTAGTTGGTTAAGTGAATCGTAATAATGATAAAGAAAGGTTAAGCCGTTACAATAGCCGCCGCCCGAATAAAATTCTTTGCTTCGGTAATTTAATTCTAAAAAATAACCAATCTTTTCTACTAACCCTATTTGAGCAATACTTTGATCTAATTTTTTCAGTAAGTAATCTTCAGGTGTTTTACCATAAATATTTTTACTTTGTTTTAACTGTTCGATTTCAAGAGTATTTGGTAATAAATGAGATAGATCCATGTGACTATTTACTTCAGCATGAAAAATTGTTTCGTCAATATATGTTTTTATAAATGGATTGGCACCACGATCAAGCAATTCTTTAACAATAGCAGTTTTACCTAGAAAAATAGCAAGATAAAGAGGTGATCCTCTCAGACTGTGATGATTAATATCTGCACCATGATCTAATAATAATTTAATACACTCTAAATTATCGGTTTGGATAGCGACATGAAGTGCTGTACTTCCTTCTTTATCGATTGTATTTATCTTGATTTTGTTATTCAACAGCAATCGCACAATGTTCTGTTGATTATTTGCAACAGCTCGATGAAGCGGAGTAAATTCTTTATTGAACATCGTAGACATATTGAAGATTTCGATTGTCTCTAGATTATGTGCGATGAAAAAGGTTTCATCACCGATTTCAGCAGCAAGATCAGTGTAGGTTTTTTTAAATGCGGTATTTTCATAGTTTATTTTAGAATCATAACTAATGTTTTGATCTCTATTTTCTAATAACTGTTTTGCTTTTTTATCGTAAATTGCCAAGCAATCAGCATCTATTATGTTTTTGCGATCACATTCGATAATGGAAGCTTTTTTTTCTAAGAGATAGTTCACTATTTCTTTGTGACCGAAGATAAATGCTATGTTTAAAGCGGTAGCATCGCCTAGAGGCATTTGATGAGAAACATCGACTCCTTCCATTTCAATTAAGCGCTTGACCTCATCAAAATCACTAATTTTTGCGGCGAGCTGTAATAAGCACCACCCATTAACATTTGGAAAGGTAGAGGTAGTTGGGTGGTCGCTATAAGGTTTTTCTTGATGATCATGCTCAAAGGCTTGGCGTGTTGCAATAAGCTTTTTTAAATCTTCATATTGATTAATAGCTGATGTAATAGGCACTTTAGATCCTCTTCTCGTTTGTTTTTATAAAAATGATTAAAAATTATACAATATTGAGGGGTCTAATTCAATGAATTTATTTTCAATTGGACGGTAAAATCTAGTTATGACTTCGAATTTGGCGTACAATTTCGAATGATGCAATTGAAATTGGCGCCGAAATATGATCCCTCGACTATTACAACTACCTGATGATGAAAGCTTTTTCTTATTTGGCCCGCACTATTTCACTACGGCCAACTAAAACACCTCTGCAAAAAAATTCTTCATTGCTATCTGCGATCGCAAGTCAGCTTTTTTATCATATACAGTACCAAAGCCAGGATCGTTTGCTTCTGGGTTGGTAAATGCATGCATCGTACGGCCATACATATGTAGTTGCCAATCTACTTTAGCTTGAGTCATTTCATTACCAAAATTCATAACATGTTCGGGAGTGACCATGGGATCATCGTAGCCATGCAGCGCGAGAATTTTTGCTTTTATTTGATGAGAGGCAGATTTTTCAGGTGGATGCAACAGCCCATGAAAACTTACAACACCAGCGATATTGGCACCACTTCTTGCTAAATCAAGGACACATAAACCACCAAAGCAAAAACCAATGGCGCCTATTCGCGCAGGATCGACATATTCTAATTGATGCAGTGCCTCTAACGCAGCTAAAATTCGATGTTGTAGTTTGTTGCGATCTTGCAAAAAGGGTTGAATGAGAGCAGATTTTTCTTCTTTCGTTTGACCTAATTTCGCATTTCCATACATATCGATAGCAAATCCAATATAGCCAAGCTTACTTAAATCCTCTGCCTTTTTGCAAGCAAAATCATTTCGCCCTGTCCAATCGTGACAAACCAAAACAGCTGGTATTTTGTTATTAACAGAATGAGGGTAAACAGCATACCCTTTTAAAATAATATTATTTTCTTTGTATTCAATAGAGTGTGCTAACGACATTTTTTCTCCTTGAGATGTTATAGCGGAAACTTTATCTAAAACTTTCTTGACAATATTAATCAATAAGGTATGTTATCTTAACCTATCGTTATTCTTCTGACAACACACACGGGCAAATCTTCAACCGCCTCTATATTTATCTTGGATACCAAAAAACGTTGTGATAAATATTCCATAATTTGCAATATTCCAAATTATGGAATATAATCGTATGAATTGGAGAGTTAATTTTACAAATCAAGCTGCTAAACAGGCTCGCCAATTAAATGAGCGTGCCTCACTCGTACTACAGGTGCTTGTTGATAACCTCAAGACAAAAGGGCCAGCACCAGGGATGCGATGGCATCATTATGGAAGATTACACGGAAGAAAACAGGAAGATAAAAGACATTGTCACCTAATAAAAGGTAATCCAACTTACATATGCTGTTGGCAGGTAAAAAAATTTGAGAAACAAATAGAGGTGTATTATGTCGGCACACATGAAAAAGCACCATATTAGCGATAAGCATGTGATTCGCATATGGCATGCCGGTGTGATATATCAATTTCCTAAGGAAATAGCAAAAAAATATCGAATAGATGATAAGGTTATTAGTGCAGATGATGTTTTTGTTAACATTAATAAAAAATATACCAAACCGGGTGCGTTACTACGCGGAATTCGTATTCGAGAGAATTTAACACAAATTCAAATGGCTAAGGAAATGAAAGTGACACAATCTGATATTTCGCAAATGGAAAATGGCATTCGTAACATTGGTCGCAAAATAGCAAAACGTATTCAGAGATTATTTGGCGTTGATTACCGATCTTTTTTAAAATGATAATATTACTCTATCAATTGTGTTGGCAAATGAAAGTGCAAAATTTGGTACAATAATCTGAAGAATATAGTAAAAAGCTTTCATGGACAAGATACCGCTATAAAGGTATCAAAATTCATAAAATATCAATATGAGTGTGTATTCGTTGTATGATTTTGTCAAAAGTTGGCTGTTTACCAAAATAGATTGCTGATTTTTTTCTAAATTCATTGCTATATAATTTTTTTATTCCGGGTTTATCCATGATAAATGCAGGGTTATTTTTAATGGCTAGTTCATCTTGACCGCGAAAGCGAATATTTTTATGAGCAACATATTCAGGACTACCAATAAATTTTAAAACACGATCAATTTCAAGCAATTTATATACATCATAATAATGCCGTAGAAAGTTGATTGGCATGATTCGGTTTTCCTGCTGTAAACGAAATTTTGTCGAAATAGTTTGTAGTTTTTCAACAAAAGTATATTCAGGACAATAACAAGGAATATTTTTTGCGCGATTATCGATAATAGGCAGTGTAAGTGAAATAGCTTTTTCTAATATCCAAGATGTAATATCACATTGAGTGAAAGGTGTTGTTTGATCAAAGCCAAGTTCTAAGATCACACCGTCTTTAAGGTTGATATGACCGCCGAAAAGAGAAGTATATTCCGCTTTAATGCCGGCGCTACGTATTTTTCCTGATGGGTCGTCAAAACTGGTTTCTCTATAAAATGTAATCCCAGGTGCGTGAAGCGTTTGAGCAATTATGTCAAAAAAATTCCTTCGACTATCAACATGCGCAGGTTTGTCGTGATTCTTACCTGTTTTGACGTCATTATTTTGCGAATGAATTTGAATATCGATATCTTCACTAAAACGCTCGATGATGTTAAAGCCCTTTGAAAGTGAAGTGCCACCCTTTAATTCGAATTGAAATCCTTGCTGTTGAATGCCCCAAAGACAATGCATGAGCCAATAATCTTTTTCAATAATGACAGGTAGTAATTGCTTTTCATTGGCAACCACTTCAAACAAATCTTTAGCATTAGGCAGTTGATGTATAAATTGCATGTTGATGACTCATTGTCTCAAAAAAACGTTTTGTGCTTATTTTGCTATATCTTTTTGCTAAACGAAATACTTTTTCTTGGTCAAAGTGAATGATATTTTTTTGGATTTTCTCTTTTACAAAAGAAGTATCCTCAGCGAGTTCATTCAAATTATTAACTAAATCCACCAAAAGAAATTCAGGTGTTAATTTATTTGGAAACCCGCGATTCGATCTCCGAAAATCGAATTCTTTATTGCCTAGCTTAAAGACACCATGTCGTTTGTGATTTAAAACGACGACGCGATTGTATAGTTGGGTTAAGCCAAGGCCTAAAGAATTATATTGATTCCAGGAATACAATAGAAAATGATCGTCTCGCAAAAAACAACGAACTAAATCGTGATCATCAGGGGGTAGGATACCAAATAAGGACATTGCAGGCTTATAGTAAAGGCCGCCAGACAATTTTTGTAGCGATCCATTTTTGACTAAAGTATCTAAATCTCTATCTGGGGCACTTGAAAAAGATAAAAGCATATCCCGTCGATAGGCCCGACCAGATTTCATGCGGGATTTTAAGTATTCATGGTTATAAGTGTTCATATATAAAGTTTAACATATTTAGCTAGAAATGATAGTAATTTTATTAAAAATTCATGCATCTCACCATCCAATTGATCAGGCGTATTAACAATATTTGTATTATTATCAATATTTAACGTAATAATATTTTTCCGACTAGCATATTCAGTCCCTTTTGATTTTTTGAAAAGCATCAAAATTTGAGGATCACCTTTTACTCTATTTACTCTATCAATTGTGTTGGCAAATGAAAGTGCCCCAAATTAAGCGCCAAAAATGGGTTAGATGGGCCATGGACAAACAAAATATATTTTGCTGGCTGCTCTTTTAAAGAAAAATTAAGCAACATTTGTTTTTTCGTAATAACATTTTCAAAAGATTGATTGACGAGTTTAAACCATCCCCAATCACCAGGAAAAGTATAATGTATAGTTTGATCTTTCATGAAAACTCGTATCGATATATTTTTTGCTTGTAGATCATGAGCATCTGGCCAGGTCAGTGTGTGAGAATCTGTTAAATTACCAACCGTATCAATTATTTCTTTATTATTTATATTTAATTTCACACTACTTATTTGATCGCCAAATTTATAAGGTTGAATGGCAAAATGCAAATAAGGTTTATCACCACCATTTGGGAAAAACAACTGTTGAATAAGCAAAGCTTGTTGAATTTGTCGCAATGTTTCAATAGAAAACGGCAATTTTTGATTATCAATTGGTTTCCATTGCCAATCAGCATGAGTGGTATCAATCAAATTTTGTAAATAGTGATTATAAAAACCTTGGACTATACCATTGTTACCAAAAAATTGAATAAATTTATCGAGCGCAACTTCTTGATGAGTGCCTGCAGCAAATGGATAACGATTAGCAATATGGGCTTGATAATATTGTATCACTTGATCTTGCCATGTCATATCCAAATAATGGCTAGCTTCTTGCACCAGAAAATACCACGCATTGTTTGCAATTGTTTCAAGCCATGCTCGGATGGGAGCGGGGCTTTTAGATGCGATGAATCTCAGTTGTAAAATCGGATCGGGTGAACCAAGTTTTTTTAAACGATTGGAGATAACGTCAAACGCAGATTTTTTTACATCGTTGGCATTTAATACGGGTGAGAGGTATTGATGAAGAGATTGTAGCCCATAAAAAATTTGATAAAGATTGTTTTCATTCGTGTTGTTTTTTTCCATTAACAAATTGATACTATGCAGTTTTTGACTAGATAGCATTACGGGTTCAAAGAAAGTATTTTCATGTATTATTTTTAATAACTCTAGCAATGGAGAATGATCGCCAATCATATTAATGATTTGTGCATCTGTTTCAGCAAGATTCTTTGGCGAGGAAAGGCGAATGCTATCTACTATATTTTCCCAGGCGGTAGCGTAATGATTAATATACACATTACGTAGTTGATCAGCCAATTTGGTACTCAACAAAGCATTTTGATTTGCATTGTTATTTAACACCCAATTTCCTGTGGTTATTTCAGTAATAGCAGTAAAAATTTCTTTTGAATAAATATCTGAAAAATTTTTAGCAGTAAACATGCGGGGAATTTCTTTAGTTAGTGTTTGATTGGCAAAAACTGTCGCGTTATTAATGCTTAAATTAATTTCACTTTTATTTTCATTACTATTTAAATTTTTTAATAGAATATAACCTAATCTTACACTGGGGATGCCTGATAAATATTTTCTTGACTGAATGATTGTATTTTGATTGAGTAGCAAGGGTTTCCAAGTATGAGTAAGCGCTAGAGAGGTGTGGTGAATCAAACGATTAATATCGTCTTCTGGCATGGATTTTAATAATGCTTGATGCATGGTGGTCGTGATAAAATCCGCTTGAAAATGTGAGGCATCTCCCAGCATTAAATAAGATTTTAGCGCATCGAAAACCAGTTTAGGATCTTGATTGACAGGTAACTTTAAAAATTCTTCAAAATATTCTTTTATTTCTGGGAGAAGATAAGTTTGTAATGCTTTATAATAAATCACCTCCAATTTTTCTTGGGATTTATTGGAGTAGAAGGCAAGTAGATGTGAGAGATCTAATTTAAATGACGTCGTTTTTATTGATTTTTGTAATGCATCAAGTAGCGTTAATGTTGTTTCTAGATGAGTAAGAGCGCTGTGTGTTTGTTTCATGTGGAGCTGATAGTCCGCTAATATATGCTGACTATTGTAAGACTGTTGAACGCCCTGTCTAAAATCTTTTACCAATAAAATGGTAATCAATCCTGCCAACCCAAATGATGTTGCGTAGGTAAGATGCTTTTTCCATTGTGCTAATTGATTGGACGCTGGAATAACAACCGATGAATTGATAATGCCGTGCGCAATGAGATGCTTGATAAAATAAGTTCGAGATGTGGTTTGCGGTTCGCTAAAAATTTGTATTTGACGTTGTGTTGAATGAATCGCCTCATCCAAGATGGTTGATCTTTGTTCATGAATTTGTTGAATGGCGCTTGTTAAACAAATATTTTGTATAGGTAAATTAAAATGTACTGCTGAAAATTTTTTGATAAAATCAAGCAAACATTCTTTTAGTTGCTCTACCTGTAGGGGAAAATCTTTAATTTGAATTTTGAGTAAAGGATTGCGCTCGTGATGTAAACGATACAATAGTTGCTGGTTTAATTTTTTGATGAGCAAATCGAAACGCTCAGTAAATGCTTCGCTTATTTTAAGATTATTTTGTTGATGTGGTAGTGAAATGCCCCAAACCTGAGCGATTTCATCATTGCCTAGTTCAGCAAAAAACTCAACGAATCCGGGCAATAAGTCGCATTTAGTAACAACAAAATGGCAGGGGATAGGCTGGGGAAATAGTTTCTGCAATATATGGATACTTTTGAAAATAGATTGTTGCCATTGCGATGATTCATGATGTTTCATTAATTCTAGTAGCGGCAGGACAATGATGATATTGTTAATACCATTTTTACCACGATTCATTTTAATGAGTTCTAAAAATGATTTCCATAGAATGGAATAGTCTATTTTTTTTGGAATACTTTTACTATCGTATGCTGTTAAATATTTTCCAGGTACATCAATCATACTTATATCACGAGTAATCCACCAATCACAATTTTCAGATGGTTCAAGATGGTGAAGATGTTGATTTTGAAATTGACGTTGCAGCGTAAAATTTACGCCGGCATGCGCGAGTAACGTTGTTTTGCCGGCGCCCTCAGGCCCGATCAATAAACACCAGGGCAGTTGATTTAATTTAAGTGATTTATTTTCTTTGTGAATACTCGTTTTATTAAGAAATTGTATGGCCCCATTTAATCGACTTTCAAGTATCTGTAGCTTGTGTTTAATTTGAGGATCATAAGATGTTGCGGGAGTTGGTTTAGTCATGTCAAAAATAATAAATTTGCATAGCCAGATTAAAAAAATAAATAAAATAATATAAATTCTTTTTTCTGGTTGTGCATAAGGCATATTATTTCCAAACATCAGGTACGGGCCACCAAACCAGATGGCAGTAGCAATGAGTATGAATAGGCTAATTGAAACAAGCAGCTTTATCTCAAGGGGATGAATCTTATATAGAAGATTGGTGCGAATCCAACGTGTTGATTGTTGTAATGGTTTGATAAGGTTCATTTGAAATAACATCCGTTAAATAGTCAAGACCAGCAAAAAGAATTAAAACACCGTAGAGAGTAAGCAGACAAATAAATAAAGGAGAAAAAGTATTTTTTTGCGAGCTCCTTTTTTTTGATTTTGTAATTTTAAAAGGAAATGGTGATAGTGTTCTACTGAAATTTCCCCGATAAGCTTGAATATGTTTGTAAAGGTTATTGGTAATTTGTTCAAGTTGAAATTGGCTGTGCTCCGTAGAGCGATATTGGCCTTTATATCCTAAATTCAAGCAAACATACATGAGTTCCATCATATCGATATAGAGTGTTTGTTCTTTAATAGCGCGTTCCAAAACGATAAAAAATTTATCTTGATGTTGTCTATCTTGATCGAAAGCTGCAAGTAGAGAATATGGATCCCATTGGTTTTGCCCACCCCAAACAGTATTAGAAATGATGTCATCGATGGTGGCACATAAAATATAGCGACAGACAGCCGCATATTCATTGTTATAATTGAGATGCATAATGGTTTCATGAAAAATAGTCATTTCTTGTATTAATTCTTTTTGCAGTTTGCTAAGTTGTCGATGAGCGTTTAATTGTTTTAGTTTTCCTAAAATTGAAAAAAGAGATGCTGCAGCATCAGCAAGCGGGTTTAACCCAGCGTTTGGACGATGAGTCATGATTCGATGAGGGAGTAGAGAGGAGGAAGTAATGTTAAGGTCGGTTATTTTTTGTATCACTGTACTATTTTCTTGTTGTTTTTGTTGTAATTCAGCATTCATTTCTTGGGTGATGTTATTATCCAAATTATTCTGAGTGGTTTGCTGAGTATGCATGAGATATCTATCCTTGCCGTGATCTTTCTACTTTACACCCATTCTGAGGATTATACGTTAAATACACGCGAATGTTTATAGCTCACGATACTTGCGTTACGAGGTGAATATCCGAAGGGAGAAATTCTTTTTCTCCCTTGGATGATAATGAAGAAACCATATTTTTAAAAATGAAATCATTTAAGGTTTAGTCAAGCAATCCATACAGCTTGAGTTTTTTTCTTAAAGTACCGCGACTCAATCCTAAAATAATAGCTGCGCGTGATTGATTGTTTTTTGTATATTCCATCACGCATTCCATTAATGGAGCTTCAACTTCCCTTAGAATTAATTCATAGAGGTTGTCAGGTAGTTGACCTTTCAACTGGGTATGATAATTCTCCAGCGCCTGACGTACGCTATCGTGCAAGGGCTGATTTTTTTGTGTCAGCTCAAATAACGATTTTGGTTTTTCTAAAGTATTGATAGCCATAATTTTCCTCGAAATCCGATTAGTTGTTCACAATACAGCAACTATTCTACCCGTTGTTCTTTGTTAGAGCAATCATTTTATTCGTTATTTTATCGATCAAAAAACCATTACATATTCATCCATTTTTCAAGGTAATGGATATTAACCATACCTTTTTGGAAGGTATTTCCGCGTAATATATCTTGATGAAGAGGGATGTTGGTGCGTATACCTTCAATAACGGTTTCATCTAAAGCATTTCGTAAGCGAGCCATTGCTAGCTCACGATTATCCCCGTAAGCAATAATTTTTGCTATCAAGGAGTCGTAGTATGGGGGAACGTTATAACTACCATAAATATGTGAATCTACTCGAATTCCAGGCCCTCCTGGTGCATGAAAATAAGAAATTAAACCTGGAGAAGGCGTAAACGTTTGTGGATCCTCGGCATTGATCCGGCATTCAATAGCATGCCCATGAATTTTAACGTCTTTTTGGGCGCAGGATAATTTTTTTCCAGCAGCAATTCGAAATTGTTCGACGACCAAATCAATACCTGTAATCATTTCTGTGATGGGATGTTCGACTTGAATGCGAGTATTCATTTCAATGAAATAAAATTTTTCATTCTCATACAAAAATTCCATCGTACCCACGCCACGATATTTCATTGTTCGACAAGCTTCTGCGCATAATTCGCCAATTTCTTCGCGTTGTTTAGGGGTGATGCCTGGTGCTGGTGCTTCTTCAATTATTTTTTGATGACGACGTTGAATGGAGCAATCTCGTTCACCTAAATAAATCGCATTTCCACAACCATCACCTATTATTTGTATTTCAATATGACGAGGATTTTGCAGATATTTCTCAATGTAAACTTTATCATTATTAAAAGCTGCTTTTGCTTCACTACGAGTTAAAGCAATTGCATTAATTAAATGAGATTCGGTATGTACCACGCGCATGCCACGACCACCACCACCACCAGCTGCTTTGATAATAATAGGGTAACCAATGGAACGCGCAAGTTTGATTGTTTCTGTATCATGATCATTAATTGGTTCACTGGATCCAGGGACACAAGGCATCCCCATTTTTTTCATGAAACTAATCGCCGCGATTTTATCGCCCATTTGACGAATTGTTTCAGGAGTAGGTCCAATGAAAATAAATCCACTATTTTCAACTTGTTCTGCAAAATCGGCATTTTCAGAAAGAAAACCATACCCAGGATGGATGGCAACTGCATCAGTAATTTCTGCGGCACTAATGATAGCGGGAATGTTTAAATAACTTTGCGCAGCAGGATGTGGGCCGATACAAACTGATTCGTCGGCTAAGCGTACATGTAAAAGATCGCGATCAACGGTTGAATGTGCTGCTACTGTTTTAATACCAAGTTCTTTGCAAGCACGTAAAATGCGTAAAGCAATTTCTCCGCGATTAGCAATTAAAATTTTATCGAGCATAATGGATGATCCTAGAGGTTCATTCAATCACGAATAAAGGCTGGTTAAATTCGACAGGAGTTCCATTATCAACCAAGCGAGAAGTGATTGTGCCAGTTTTATCTGCTTCAATTTGATTAAACATTTTCATGGCTTCAATTAAGCAGATAACATCACCTGTTTTGACAGTTTGGCCGATTTCTACGAATGGTTTAGCTCCTGGAGTAGGGGAAAGGTACACGGTGCCCACCATAGGAGCTTTCACTGTGTGTTTTTCTATTGCAGCTTCGCTATGAGAAGAGTGTTCTGATTTATTTTCGGTGGGCATTGCAGCAGATGCCATAAATGGAGGAGGGGTAGCCATTACAACAGCAGGAGGTTTATTGGTTTCGCGCGTAATACGCACCGATTCTTCGCCTTCTCGAATTTCAATTTCTGCTACCCCTGTTTTTTGTATCAATTCAATTAGCTTTTTAATTTTTCGTATATCCATAAGTAACCCTTTTTAGTATTGGATTTTACGCTAATCCAGATTTAAGTCTGCATGAACTTGCCAAATTTGTCTAGATCCAAGCAAGATCTTGTAAGTTCCCATCCATTTTCAAGAAGATATAGAATTTTACCTTCTAACTTTTTGTAATGATAAGGTAAGTACAGGTGGTAAAATAGAAAGGATGACAATACCATACAATATGGTATTAAAGTGAGCTTTTACAAAAGGCTGACTGCCTAAAAAATAACCTGCTCCTAATAAACCACCTATCCAAAGAAGCGCGCTAATAATATTGTAAAAGGTAAATAATCGGAGACTCATATAGCCAATTCCAGCTACAAATGGAGCAAATGTTCGAATAATAGGAATAAAACGAGCAAAAACAATAGTTTTGCCACCATGTTTTTCATAAAATCGATGAGCTTTTTCTAGATGGTTTTTATTGAGTAACCAAGATTGCTTAGCGATAAATACACGCGGGCCTATAAACCGACCAATTAAATAATTAATTTTATTACCAAGAATAGAAGCAATAATCAGTATCAAAAAAAGCAATTGAATGTTTAAATTGCTATCAGAGTTTGCGGCTATGCTACCAGCAGCAAAAAGCAAAGAATCACCAGGCAGGAATGGGGTTACCACAAGGCCTGTCTCGCAAAATATGATCAAAAATAATACAAAGTAAGTTATGCTTCCATAATGCGCTATGAATGCAAACAGTGATTGGTCTATGGTTATGAAAAAATTAAAAAAATATTGAATTGTTTCCATAAATTAAGTGATATAAATATCAAAACGGTTAATTTTACCATTTAATGAGAAGTTAGGCGCACGTTCGACGATATTCGCTGCCAATCGATGTCTTTTCACCACCACACGATACTTTGCACAAGCTAAAGCCATATAGAATAACTCCTTGGCATCTTCATCTTTTCCTATCAAATTTTGTAGGACGACCATTTCTTTTTTAACCGAAGCCGATTTATTTCTTTCTAGAAACATAGGGTCGATATAAATCACATCGGGGCCACCATCATGCGATAATTTCTTCAACCAATCAATAGCATTCGCATAAATAAGATGTAAATGGTGGATATATGGAAGAGAGCAGCGATTTAAAGCATCTTGTAATAAAGCATGGATAATAGGTGATCGTTCAAGGAGGATGACCTTAAACCCAAGAGATGCCAAGATCAGGCTGTCTCTGCCTAAACCGGCGGTTGCATCAACGATTACAGGGTGAGTTCGTGGATGAAAGCCTATTGCTCGTGCGACTAGTTCATTCCGTAATGTTGCTCGTTTGAGGCGATGGAGCATTTTTCTGGATGAAAAATCGAGATAAAATGGCACACATTTCTTATCAGCCACTTTTTGTAGGCCGAGATAATCGCGAGTTAGAAGCAGGAGATAATCATAGGTTTTTGTGGCTGTTTTTGGATCCATGATTAATTCTAGTTGAAGACGTTTTGCAAGATTTTTGGCTTCTTGCAAACGCTTCGGTGCAGTTAAAGAAACAGCAATATTGTTTTGTTTCATGAGATTTTTCAGTATCATGGTGACCTGATTATAAGAAGATTTGCATATGTTTCCAACACACAGACATTACCCTAAAACTCGTATGCGTCGTATGCGTTACAATGATTTTTCGCGGCGTTTAATGGCTGAAACCAAGCTAACAGTAGATGATCTTATTTATCCAATGTTTATTGTTGAAGGAAAGAAACGTCGTGAAGCAGTTGCATCTATGCCAGGGATTGAACGAATCAGCATTGATTATTTATTGCAGGAAGCTGAAGAACTAGTGAAGTTGGGTGTGCCTGCTATTGTGCTTTTTCCCTTTATCGATACAGCAAAAAAATCGCTTGATGCAGCGCATGCTTATCATCCAAAAGGATTAATTCCAGAAGTGGTACGAGCATTAAAACAGCATTTTCCTGCTTTAGGAGTGATTACTGATATTGCGCTTGATCCTTACACGTCGCATGGGCAAGATGGCGTCATAAACGAACATCATTATGTCATGAATGATGAGACAATCGATGTACTGGTTAAACAAGCGCTTTGTCATGCAGAAGCAGGTGTGGATATTGTTTCACCATCTGACATGATGGATGGGCGCATTGGTTTCATTCGCGAAGCCTTAGAAAAATCTGGATTTAAACACACTCGCATTTTAGCTTATTCGGCAAAATATGCTTCTCATTTTTATGGCCCTTTTCGTGATGCAGTGGGGTCGAAATTGGCGCTTGGGAAAAGTGATAAATCGCAATATCAAATGGATTACAGAAATAGCAATGAAGCATTACACGAGGTTGCGCTGGATTTGCAAGAGGGCGCAGATATGGTAATGGTCAAGCCTGGTCTGCCTTATTTGGATGTGGTATATCGGATCAAACAAACTTTTCAAGCCCCTGTTTTTGTCTATCAAGTAAGCGGTGAATATGCCATGTTAAAAGCTGCTGCCCAAGCAGGATGGCTTGATGAACGAGCAATTGTGATGGAATCCTTAACAGCTATCAAACGTGCTGGCGCCGATGGGGTGTTAACCTACTATGCCAAACAAATCGCTGAGTGGTTAAGCTTTAAATCATGAGATCATCATGCTGATCCACCGCCTTAAACAATATGCTTTATTGATGCGTTTAAATAAACCCATTGGCATCGCTTTATTGTTGTGGCCAACTTTATGGGCATTGTGGTTGGCGAGTCACGGACAACCGCATGTTACGATACTATTAATATTTATTGCAGGCGTTGTGTTGATGCGTTCAGCTGGGTGCGTGGTGAATGATGTTACTGATCGATATATTGATGGCCATGTACAGCGTACGCTGAAACGGCCACTTGTTACTGGCACAGTAACCCTTCTAGAAGCTTGGTTCATCGCAGCCCTCTTAGGGATGGCTGCATTTTTTTTAGTGCTGTTATGTAACCCACTCACCATTCAACTAGCTTTTATTGGTGCTGGGTTAACCCTTATTTATCCTTTTATGAAACGCTTTACTCATTTACCGCAATTAGGGTTGGGAGTGGCTTTTGCTTGGGGTATATTAATGGCGTTTGCGGCGGAAACCGCAAGCATTCCTTTTTCAGCATGGATGGTATTTGCAGCAGGCGTTATTTGGCCAATTATTTATGACACCATGTATGCGATGGCAGATAAAGCAGATGATATAAAAATAGGTGTAAAATCAACTGCTATTTTATTTGGTCATCGAGATATTCAAATGATTGTTGGTTTGCAAATAATATTTATTTTGTTGTTGGTTATAATAGGCGGGATATTTCATTTGACCAGCATTTATTATATTTCCCTTATTTTCGTTGGAGCTTTTTTTATATATCAACAACGATTGATTCGGCATCGTGATCCCAAGCAATGTTTTCGAGCATTTTTAAATAATCATTGGGTGGGAATGATTATTTTTATGGGGATCTATTTATGAAAATTGTTGCTGATGCTGAGATTGCTTATGTTACAGAATACTTTTATGCATATGGTGAATTAATTTTAAAACCAGGTCGTCATATTTCAAATGACGATGTAAAAGATGCCGATATTTTACTTGTTCGTTCGATTACGCCAGTCGACCAAACTCTTCTTGCTAATAGCAGCATTACGTTTGTAGGGAGTGTGACTGCTGGAACGGATCATTTGGATGTCGCTTGGTTAAATCAACATAACATACATTGGCGGGCAGCAACAGGGTTTAATGCACAGCCTGTTGCAGATTATGTAGTGGGTGTGATTGCAGCATTGCAAAAAAAAGGTTTATTGCTTGGTTCCTCAAAGAAAGCAGCAGTGATTGGTGTAGGTAATATAGGGCGGCTGGTAGTAGAACGTTTAAAATCACTTCATTTTGAGGTGATATATGTTGATCCTATTCGCGCGCAAGCAGAAAAAAATTTTATATCTATACCGTTTGAATATGTAGCCGATGTTGATTTGGTTTCTTTACACGTGCCTTTATCACGAGATGGTGACTACCCAACGTATCAATTTATTAATAAACAATTTTTAGAAAAACAAAAAGCAGGTTGTGTTTTATTAAATGCAAGTCGTGGAGACGTGATTCATCCAGAGGATCTTAAGCAATATGGAAAACATTGTCATTGGTGTTTTGATGTATGGCCGAATGAGCCAACTATTGATCCAGCTATTTTGGAAGCCGCATTGATTGCTACACCACATATAGCAGGATATAGTGCACAAAGTAAAATTAGGGGAATAGAGATGATTTACCAAGCAGCATGTGAAATGGGTATAATTAAGCCGCAAGCAGTCAATATTTTGCCACGGCCACAACCGCATCTTTTAATCAACCATCATCAATTGAATTGGCAAGATTTGGTTTTCGGCGTATTTGATCCACTTCGTATAACAGTGAATATGAAAGAAACATTATTAAGAGCAAATAATAGTGCGATAAAATTTGATGAACTACGTCGTGGATTTCATGATCGACGGGAGCTATCTGTAGAAGCTTTTTCACTAGCGATGAAGAGGTTGGAATGTGAGAACACAGATTACTTACCGTAAACCCTGACTCAGGATCAGACTTTTGATATTGCAAGTCTTAGAGAAACAAGGAACTTTATTTTTACAAGATTTTTTACAAACTTTTAAAAACTCTTCTTCTTCCTCTTCTTCATTTGCTTCCTCTAAGAAAGGAAGGAACACGAAAGCTGGATTCGTTGTAGTAGATGTCGTAGCAGCGGTAGATGACGAACTGCTAGGAGTACTTGGCGTGCTTTTATATAAATCTATACCGTTAAAGAAATGAGTTCCAGGACCAATTGTATTTAATAATACGATTAAATTCGCACCCGTTTGACCTGCAAACCCATCCACTGTACCGGTTAAATTTGCAGCATCTGTTTCAAGTTCTAATGCTCCAACTGTCAGCGCACCTGTCGTATTGCCTGTTGTGATAGTAGCTGTACCTGTTGCTACCAGTGTGCTATCGCCAAGTGAAGTTAGCCCACTACCAGCACTTTGGGTAAAGCCTCCTGCAGTAATTGTCGCATTATTTGTAATATTGGTCGCATTGCTGATGACTA
>Ga0155613_1109_pt1 | contig 16815 bp, 11 predicted proteins | sample RifCSPhighO2_12_FD_107270 | JGI IMG/M metagenome (GOLD analysis project Ga0155613, IMG submission 107270) | Gammaproteobacteria bacterium RIFCSPHIGHO2_12_FULL_37_34
GCAATGACACAGTTCAATGAATATTCTCTACGCCTTAAATTGATGCAACATATCAAACCACTGTTTCTTCCCATGATAGTATGTTTGCCTTCTCACCATGCGCCTCTTGTTGTTTGACAAATTGCTCGAAAAGCTCCTGTATGCCTTGCGATTTAGCATAATGAATGGGACCGCCACGAAAAGGTGCAAAACCTGTGCCAAAAATCATACCAGCATCAAGCAAATCACCATCTGCAACTACACCTTCACGTAAACAAACAAATGCTTCGTTCAACATACGTAATACCAATCGATTAGAAATATCATCTAGTGGTTTATCATATGTAGCTATTTGTTCAGGCTTGATTTGCTTCCCACGTTTATCATACTTATAAAACCCTTCGCCTGTTTTTTTACCTAATTTTTTTGTTGTGACCAATTCAGTTAGGCGTGAGGGAATTGACGTATGAAAATATTTTCCGAGATAATTGGCAACTGATAAGCATACATCTAAACCAACTGTATCTGATAACGTGATAGGACCCATAGGCATACCAAAATTCGTCATGGCTTTATCAATCATGGTAGCAGGCACACCTTCATTTAATAATTCCACACTTTCTAACAAATAAGGCATTAAGATACGATTGACTAAAAATCCTGGGCTACTTTTTACAGGTAATGGTAATCGATCAATCTTAGCAACAAAACTAATTGCTTTATCCACAATGTCAGCAGCTGTGCGATTACCCTTCACCACTTCTACCAATTGCATCTTGGCAACGGGATTAAAAAAATGAATGCCTACTAATCGTTCGGGATGCGATAAAACTGTATTCATATCATCTAAAGGAATACTTGAAGTGTTGGTTGCAAGTATAGCAGTAGGCTTGGCTTTAGATTCTAACATCTTGAAAATAGATTGCTTGATCGCAAGATCTTCAACTACTGCTTCAATGATGATATCAGCTTTGGAAATACCATTTCCTTGAATATCAGGAATTAGGCTATCCATTGCTTTTTGAATTAAATAGGGTTCTTTTAGTTTTTCTTTAAATAAAGCATAAGCACGTTTAATTGCTACAGCAACAAAACGCGCATCAAGATCTTGTAGGGTGACAGTCAATCCCCGTAACCCACACCATGCTGCAATATCTCCACCCATGGTTCCTGCACCAATCACATGAATGTGTTTGGGTGAAAATTTTATTTCTTTAGCAAGGCCTTTCATCCGCTCTTGCAAAAAGAAAACGCGCACTAAATTTTGACAAGTCTCGCTAAAAAATAATCGGCCACAACTTTTTGCTTCACGTTGATACGCCTTCTCTCCTTCCACCCCTACTTGCTCCCAATTATCGAGCGCTTGAAAAGGTGCGGGATAATGCAACGGACTAATTTTTTTGCTCATTTTCTTACGAATAAATTGCCCAATCATTTGTCTTGCAATTTTATTATTAGTTAATGCTTGTATTTTACTTGCTTGATGTCGTGGCGGCTTTTGCAAAACATAATATTTAGCTGCTTGGATCAGCTGACGCCTGGGGGGAGCTGCATCAACAAACCCAAGTTTATAAGCTGCTTTTCCGCCTACCGTATGTCCATTCAAAATTAAATTTAACCCGGCTAGCGCTCCAATGAGCCGTGGTAAACGTACGGTTCCACCCCATCCTGGATGAATACCTAATTTTACTTCGGGTAATCCTAAACGTGTTTTTGAACTTTCTTCTGCTACCCGATAATGACAGGCCAAAGCAAGCTCCAAACCACCGCCCAAACAAAACCCTTCAATCATAGCAACAACCGGTAATTTTAAAGATTCTAACCGATTAAACACTTCTTGCCCTTTTATTAAAGCTTGTGTGGATTCTTCAATATCTTTAAATTTGGTAAATTGAGTAATATCTGCGCCCGCAATAAATCCAGATTTTTTTGCTGAAACAATAACCGCGCCTTTGTGTGTGGTATCTTGAGCAAGGGTATCTACAATATGAGCAAATTCAACCATCACATCACTATCAATAACATTAACGCTGGTTTTTTGTTTATCTATATAAATCCATAAAATTTGATCGGCATCTGTTTCTAATCGCCAATTTTTATATGCTTGTGTCATGATTATCGTACCTCTGTTACATTTTCAATTAACATTGCACCACCTTGACCTCCCCCAATACAAATGGTGGCTATTCCTTTTTCAGCATGTTCACGGCGTAACACTTGCGCAAGATGCAGCGTAATACGCGCACCACTTGCGCCTACCGGATGACCCAAGGCAATAGCACCTCCATCTACATTTAATTTAGTTCTATCAAGTTGACCCATTGCTCGCTCACGCCCTAAATTCTGCCGACAATACTCATCACTTTCCCATGCCGCCATACAAGCTAACACTTGCGCAGCAAATGCTTCATTTATTTCCCAGTAATGAATATCATCCATTTGTAAATTTTGTCGACGCAATAAATCACTAGTAGCATTCACAGGCCCTAAACCCATCTCGGCAGGATCCACACCTGCCCATTCCATATCTACAATGCGTGCTAAAACCGGGAGTTTATATTTTTGTATCGCTTCTTTACTTGCTAATAACAATAATGCCGCGCCATCTGACACTTGCGAACTATTTCCTGCTGTTACACTACCAAATTTACGATCAAAAAAAGGTTTTAATGTTCCAAGTTTTTCAAGAGAAGAATCCCGTCGCACACCATCATCAGCAAGATAATAATCCCCAGTAGAACTAAAGACTGGCAGAATTTCATCAACATGATGTTCATCTTGCCCACGAGTAGCATACTGATGGCTTTCTAAAGAAAATTGATCCATTTGTTCACGGGTGATATGAAAACGGTACGCTAAATTTTCTGCTGTTTGGCCCATCGAAAGATTGACTAAAGGATCTGCTAATCCTCTTAGTAATGCAACCACAGGCATGAGATAAGAAGGCCGAAATCGTGATAATTCTTTTGCTTTCATTTTCCAGTTTTTAGCGCTTAAAAACCCCATGTATAAGTTAGTCATCTTATCGCTAAATAAAAATGGTGCGCGACTCATCGCTTCTGTACCACCTGCTAATACCAAATCATGTCGGCCAATAGCAATATCTTTTGCTGCGCTATCAAGTGCCTGCATGCCTGATGCACAATTGCGTTGTACTGTCCATGCCGGAACAGCTTTTCCACAACCTAAGCGTAAGGCAATCACTCGACCAATATTGGTTTCATCTGGGCTTGGAATAACACAACCAATCACCACTTCATCAAGCTCTTCAGCAGAAAAAGGTTGTCGTTCTAATAACTCTTTTCCTGCGTACACTGCAAGATCAGAAGCTGAAAAAAGCCCTAACTTGCTTTTTGCTTTTAAAAAAGGTGTACGCGCACCATCTACAATATAAACATCACGCATAAATCACTCCTTAAACTAACACTTTAGCCAAATCAAAACTAAATTCGTTTACTTTGATAATTTCGCCTCTTAATTCCTCAAATTCTTTTAACATTTTTACTTCTTCGTCTGTCAACATACCTGCTTGTTTTGCTGCATCAACACGCTCAATAAAATGATATTGCCGTAACATACCACGTTGTGTTGCTTGATGTATTTTTTTCCATAATAAATCAATCGCTGTAACATGCGTTAAAGCATCATCCAAACGATACCCTAAGTCATGCTCATCTTTGCTCACATAACAGTAACGCGTTAAGCGATCTCGTAATTCCGAAGCAAAAAGCATAGGCGCAACGATATCCTTACATAAATAATCGCTTGGACCATGATACGCGCGGCCGAAGGGAAAAATAACCCACTTCAGTATAACCCCTAACCAAGAAATTGGGAAATTATGTAATAAATCATCACAAGCGATCTCAAGCTTTTGTAAACATTGTTGTACAGCCCAACACACATAACTCACATCAGAAGATGGTTCGCCTTGATCGTGATAATATTTTAAAACAGCTGAGGCAAGATACAACTGACTTAACATATCTCCCAATCGTGCCGATATTCGCTCGCGCCGTTTAAGATTGCCACCTAACACCAATAAACATGTATCCGTTAATAAGGCAAGAGCGGTACTCATACGAGTTAATTGGCGTTGATATTTTTTTATCTTTTTATTTTTTATTGAAGTAAATATTAATTTACCACCTGTTATACCATAAATTAAATTACGCAAAAGATTACTCAAGAAATATCCCATATGTGACAACAATACGTTATCTAATTCTTCAATTTGAGGGTGAGGGGAGGAAATCAATTCAACTTCTTTTAATAAATAAGGATGGCAACGTATAGCGCCTTGCCCAAAAATAATTAAATTACGCGTTAAAATATTTGCTCCCTCAACCGTAATGCTAATAGGTATAGCAAAATGCAAATTCGCCAAAAAATTTCGTGGTCCAACTTGTATGGTGTGCCCTGCATGTATATCCATAGCATGCGCTACCACTTGACGCGACATTTCTGTCATGTGATATTTAGCAATTGCTGAAGCAATTGCAGGTTTTATTTTTAAATCGACCGCACCCGCGGTCATCACCCGCGTAGCTTCGAGTAAATAAGTTTGACCTGCTATATTGCCAAGCGCTTCTTCTATACCCTCAAATGAAGCAATAGAAGTATTAAATTGCCGACGTAATCTTGCATAAGCACCCGTATAACGATAGGTTATTTTTCCACAGGCTGTTGCAAGAGCAGGCAATGAAATGGATCGACCAATAGAAAGACATTCCATCAGCATGCGCCAACCTTGCCCTGCCATGCTTGGTCCGCCAATAATCCATGTGAGAGGAATAAAAACATCTTTCCCACGAGTTGGACCATTCATGAAAGCAAGCTGTAAAGGATAATGTCGATTGCCAATTTCAACGCCAGGGTGATGAGTTGGAATTAAACATAAAGTGATGCCCACCTTTTCTTTTTTGCCTAACAACTCTTCTGGATCATAAAGATTGAATGCAAGACCAAGCAAAGTTGCAATTGGCGCTAACGTAATATAGCGTTTATTCCATGTTAAGCGTATACCAATTGTTTCTTTACCTTCATGTTCACCACGACAAACAATGCCAACATCTGGCATAGATCCTGCATCACTACCTGCCTCTGGTGCAGTTAAAGCAAAACAAGGAATATCGATACCAGCAGCTAAGCGCGGCAAAAAATAAGATTTTTGTTCATCCGTACCATAATGTAATAATAATTCAGCAGGCCCAAGAGAATTGGGCACCATGGTATTGACAGCTGCGCTAATGCTTCGCGTAGCGATTTTAACCACAATCGTAGAATGCGCCAAAGCCGAGAAACCTAAACCGCCATATTTTTTTGGTATGACCATCCCAAAAAATTTTTCTTGTTTGATATATTCCCAAACTGCTGGTGATAAATCTTTATCGCGATATACAATTTGCCAATCATTTAACATGGAGCATAAATGATCCACTTGATGATTTAGAAATGCTTGTTCTTCGGTAGATAAAGTAGGAGGGGGAATAGCAAAAAGCTTATTCCAATGAGGACGACCGTTAAATAATTCCTTCTCCCACCATGTATTACCTGCTTCAATAGCCTCACGTTCTGTTTCACTAATAGCTGGCATACGTTTTTGTAACACTTTTAAAAGTGGCAAGATGAAATAACGTCGTCGATAAACAGCTAAATTAGAAAATAGAGCAGCCGCTAGATACAATAGCCAAAAAACAATCAAAAGAGGTGGGTAAGATAAATACCCGAAAGCGGTTAGCAAACATAAAATAATCCCGATGAATGCTGTCCACAATAAAACAGAAAGTTGAAAAAAAGCCGCAATAAAGACACTGGCAATCACTACGAATAAACTAACAACATTTGTTATATCCATAAAAATGGCATCCCTTCATTCCAAATGCTTAAAACTCAAAAGTATAGCGTTTAATCAAGCAGAAAGGTAGTTTTTTTGAACACATTTTTTGAACATCGCCTTGAAATTTACGCCATATCCGTTATGATATACAGCTTAAAAATAAAACGAGGTGGTAGATCATGCCAGGCATTCGTCCTTACATTGATTACTATGAAGACTTAAGACGCTTAAGTATACCTTTAAAAACTGCTCTTATTCAAACATTAGAAAAGTTAGCGGTAGAAGACCAAAGCATTGACGCACCCACTCCTGTCAACAAAAAAATTAAACTCTCTTTAAATACATCACATCCTATTGTTGATCATCCCCATTCTTTAGGAAAAATCATTGAAAAACTTCACACGATAAATGAACAAGATTTGGGTATCGCTTTAAATATTATTATGGAAAAAGATCTTCCTTATTTGAAAGCAGAAATCAGTAAACGATTTTTCATACATTTTACTACTATACGTTTTATAAACGAATTATATTCTAATCATCCCACAGAAGAGATCACTCTTTCGACATTATTAGAGAAAAAACGCCTCGATTCTTCATTGTTTGATTTTTCGGCTACTCTATCTGATCCTTTATCTCATCATGTCAGGTTTATTTATCGCCATATCTATTCTATTCCCTACCCTAGCCATTACAAAAATAAAGAAACCGATATTGCTCGCTTCCATCACGGCATACAACACGTGACTCGCACAGCAATATATATACCTGTTTTAGCTAATCTCTATCGAAAATATGGTGATCAACATGCGCTTTCCTTGACAGCGGATGATATTCAATTACTGCAAATTGCCGCACTTTTTCATGATGCTGCACGTGAAGATGAAGGTGAAGACAAATGGGATCGTGATAGCGCTAGTCTTTTATATTACTACCTAACTCGATGCTTAAAGGTAGATCAAGCTAAAGCCATCGTATTGGCTGAGGCAATTGCTAATAAAGATCTTCATCCAAGTGGTTCTTCCAAAATGGAAGAAACAACAAAAGGAATAAAATGGACATGGAGCAAATCAGCATCCTGTGTGTTAGAGAAAAACATTTGGAGCAAACTGATACATGATGCTGATTGTCTCGATATTATGAGAGCTAGGAGGCATTTTAACGCCAATTATCTTGATTTTTATATTGATATTGCTAGTAATCCCGATCATAAGGAGGCGAAGCGTATCATGACTGATCTCATTACAGAAATAAGAAGTTTGATTGCTACGCAAGGAGATTGTTATGAGAGCAAGCAGCTTACTATTAAAAAACAATATGAATGTGATGATGCCTACCATACAATGAATCAAACCATCGGCACATATTTTTTATTATCTACCCTGCAACCTCAATTATTATCCCAGAAGGAATTAGCAACCATTTCACCAATCGATCCTATTCCTTATGATGAATCAAAAGGTTTGATCGAAGCAAACGTAAAAGCAGCGCTTTACGAAAGGAAAATATTTGCAAGAGGTATTGGTGGGCCTTCGGCTATTTTTAAATCATTCTTTAATAAGAGTAAAGAAACATTAGGAGAGCGAGAAATTCGTAAAATCATGCGAGAAAAAGGCATTCCAACACACTCCTCCAAAGAAAATCGATCACAAAAAAATGGTAACCCTCTTCGTTCTGCTAGCATCTTAGGCAATACAATCGTATTTGCTAATGCTGGGTTTTTGATAATCAATCCACCGTTTGATGCAATTCAAGAAATACACCTTGATGACATTGGTTCCGGTTGGTTCAAGAAAAAAAAATATCAAGCAACTCGTTTACAAACAAACCCATTAACTGCTCAAGAAAAAAATGACATGCTATCTTATGTGTGCGATCAACGCAATATGAGATGGGGCTCTACCCTTACAAATTATCTAGAAATTTTACTTCACATTACAAAAGTAGATGCCATTTATTATTCAGCAGACCCTTGTCTATATAATCATGTTGTTTTTAATCAAACTACCATTGCCGATCAATCCTCCGCGCCTACTCATCCGCTTGCGCCTTTTTTACAAGCTGCTTATTTACGTGAACTCTATCATATTCAATATGAAAAAAATTATGAAATGAGCCAACCTTATTATGAAAAATGGTATGGAAAAGAAAAGGCAAGAGAAGAATACATAAAAAAGCATGGCCCAGCATGGTTGCCTGTTTTTGAATATTCAGGCATTCATAATTACATAACGGCCATACCAGATACAGCGTTTGATCGAGAAAAGATAAAATCGGCATGGGTTACAGTATGCTCAGCGTATATGAAAGAAAAATTATCTAGCCAAGTGCAAATCAAACAATTGCTGGAAATGCCTGTCGATGAAATCAAAACGTTAAGCGTTTACTATACTTCGCAAGAATTGCGTGGCAACATAAATGCGCCAGCTGATGCTTGTTATGATAAAGATTTTCAACAGGAATTGAATCGTGCTATTGCCAATGAAAGAGAGGAGCTTATTCATCAACAAGATAAAAAGATTATAAGTAAAATTGAATCAGGTAATAGAGTATCTGTTTTTGATAATGAATTATTTTTCACACTCACAGGTAATAGAACATCTGTTTTTGATAACGAATTATTTTTCACACTCATCCGATACCCTTCATTATCTTTACCCATCCAACATAAAATTTCTGCAGAAATAAATGAAAAAATAAAAATTCAAGGTGATCTATCTGCACTCGACCTGACACCTTACTTTCCCGCAATCAGACTGTATGTCTTTGCTAACCCCGATGATAGCGTGTGGGATAATACAGCGGCAAAACTATATTGTTTAGCTAAAAAAATTAACTTCAATCCTCTTGTAATAGAAGTACAAAAACATGCCAAGACATGGATAGAAAGTATTTTGGACACAACAAACAAAGCTATTGAAAATGATTCACATCCCATCAACGTGATCAATTATGCTATTACCATTGAAAATATGACGCAATTTACCATTTTATTTGATATTGCTTCGTCTCCTCTTTCTTCTTCCATTGATCGTACCTGGCATACATTAACAAACGCTTCTCTCTCATTCAAACCAGAAGAAATTAAAATAATTGAATTCACCAGATTGATTGAGAATCTTAATAAAAATAATCGATTAACACTTGACTATATTAAAAACGCACAATCGTTGTGCCGAGAAATAAATACTCACTTTCTCCAAACTAACGATATCGGCACTTACAATATAGAATCTCTTTTTAAACTGAACATGTTACTGAAGATGGATCTGGATGAAATAAAATCATTTATTATACAATGGCTTAATGATCCACTTCACATGATTTACTTTAATCATTATCGTTCTGCCGACCCCTGTCATTTTATGCTTACAATGGAACAAATTTTGCCTTTGCAAACTGATTTTAATCTCTTCAAGCTCCTGGTGGAGCATTTTTGTTTTTATAGTGCAGATGCATGGATAAAAATTTATGCCATGTTAAAACTCTGGGTTAATCAGATGTGCGAAGAGGATAAGCATCACTATAGTAATTGCTTAAATACTACATGGGCATCTGGTAGCGGCTGGAAGAATTTTATTACATTCTATCAAGAAAGAGATCCGGGGGAGGCGATCACTTTCTTTACTTTTACCATTGCTGGCATCTCCTCCACCCCTCTTCCCTTACCCAAAAATCTAAGCGATGCTTATAGTCATCTATTATTATCAAATGAACCCTATCTCAAAGATGAATGGGTTCATAACCACATTGAACAATTTTATAAGAAGTGGCCTATACCATTTGAAAGTGTAATGAAAAAAATAAATGGGTTAAACAACCCTTTTCTTGCCGGCTTAACTTTTTTTCCTGCACCAGAATCTTTGCCACCATCCCAAAACGAATCGCTTTATCATACGCAAACATCCTGTAAATGGTCGTAAAATAGCATATAAAAAGAAAAGAGCATCTGGCATATGAAATGATTTCCAATCAGAAGGGCTCATAGAAAATCTATGTTTAATAAAATGAAAACGATTTTGCCATGCATCATGTAACATGATATGTCGCATAAACATTTTTCCAGGTGAGGAAAACGGATGAGAAGAAAAACGCAACACAGCAAGCGACGATTGAAACAAAGAAAATACGGCTTTATTTTGTGAAATCATTGTTTCAATACAATGTGGCAAAGGATGCTCAAACAAATAGTGCATCATCAAATAAGTTTCCATTAACATGCGCTGTACACCTAATTGCTTTGCATAAGCTAATCTTTCTACCCAGTGAACGATTGGATAGCGCTTTATCCATTGCATAACATCGCATAACCAAAACAGCCTAAACCAACAGGATGTGGAACCATGCGCGAGTAAATATAAAAACTCGTCTTGATCTGCTAATGTTCTTACGAGTACCCCAGAAACGATTTGTGTACGATGATGATTGATGAGCGCATCAACTGGTAAATTGAATAATAAAGGATGGTCAAAAAAACGCCAGTGCAATTCTAAAATAATATGGCGTGTTGGTTGATAATAAACAAAATCATTTTTATATCTCACATAAGCGTGATATTGTTTTGCTGTGAGCACTTCTGGATAAATGCGCTGATAACCACTTTCTAAAAGAAGCGTATGCGCACATAACAGATTATCTAGCGAAATTAAAATATCAATATCACGTGATTCGCGCATCACAAAATTATCATACAGGCGCTTGGCAATCAGAGGCCCTTTTAAAGTGATATTAAAAATATTTGCGTGATTAAATATTTTTGTTATTCTAAAAAGTTCTGCAGTGAGCACCATCATACGTTCTGCATTAGCATGATAATGCAATCTAATTTTTGATAAAACAGTTTCTGGTATCGATGATTGTTGTTTTAAAATAGGGTAAATAATGGGTGTAAGCTTATGCCAAGAAACAAGTTGAACAAATTTATCCCAATCCGCTTGAGTTAGATAATCGGCATATGCTAATACATCTTTATTCCCATTAAAAAATTGGCGCAGGCAGGCAAGCATGAAGCCAAAAGATGGTGTAAAATGATTGTAGAAAATATTCATATTTTATCATTCACCAGAGGAATTCAGGATGATGACTAATATAACTGCAGCGATCCTATGCCGTAAAGACCACCTACCAGCTTGCCAAATTGATGATGAAATCGTATTGCTGGATGTAAATAATGGAATGTATCTGGGTATGAATGCAATTGCTGCATCTATCTGGACTTTACTTGAAAAACCACTATCTTTTACCGCGCTCTGTCAACAACTTATGATGGAATATGATGTTGCTCCACAACAATGTGAGGAAGCAGTCACCCATTTTTTAATCCAATTAACAAATAAAAATTTAATTGAAATCATTCATTCGGATTGATCTTTTAAAATATTTATAATTTAAATCAGAAAGTTTGCTTTTAAACTTCCTTTTTTAAAAAGATACGATATAATGCCCCTTAGATAAATTTAACCTATTCTAATAATAAGCAAAGGAGATACGCCATATGCTGCATTATAATATCAACATCCCTCATGAATATCTTTGTCCCATTTCACACCTCATTATGCGCGAACCCGTTATCACCAATACAAGCATTTGCTATGAAAAAGAGCAGTTAGAATCCTATATGAAAACCAATTCTCTCTGCCCAGTTACACAAATCAAAATTGACATTTACATTCCAAATGTTGGGTTAAAAAATCTAATTGATACTTTCCTTAGTACTCATCCTGATTTAATTCAACAAAATGAAGTGAATCTTCCCGCAAGCTTCTGGGTAAAACTAGAAAAAGCTATTATAAAAGATGCTGTATCAGAATTTAATACATTAATTAAATTAGATCCTCGCCTATTAACGCTAACACCTGAAGATTCTCTTATCACAGGATTAACAGTGAAAAATCCATTGTTGCCCACTGATTCAGCAGAAAAAATGGCAGAAAAATATAACGCACGTCAAATACAGGCGGTATTATGCGCCAGTAAAACATCAAAAACTCCTATTTCTACAACTTCTGCCAAGCAAGCATCTGAATTTTCATTTTCCTCAACGCCTGCGCAACCCCACAAAGAGGAGAATCGTCCTCAGCTTGTCACAGAATCTCCCCCTTTGAAACCCCCATCGTGTAAGGTTTCAACGGGAACCGCTGATCATCGCTTCACATTTTTCGTAAAAACATGCCAGGGCAATACCATCACTTTACATAATAACTCACAAATGACTATAGGGGACCTTAAAACAGCTATTCGCCATGCCCTTCCTACTCTTCCCTTGCCAGACGAACAACGATTGATATACGCTGGCAAGCTACTTCAAGATAATGAAATTGCACAAGAAAACACGACCATTCATATGGTTCTTCCGCTAAAAGGCAATTAGATTGTTACTATGATTTTAAATTCATCCATTCCAACATTAAAATATGGATACGCTGTTTTGAAAAATGTCATACCCACAAGTTTTGTGTCGGCACGAGCATCTGCGCAATATTATTTCTTGCACCCATCTGATTATAAGCATTTACATCAATATCCCTATAATCTGGAATTGGGTTATCGCGATCTCATTCACAAAGAAATGTTTATGATTCGTGAATCTACTCTTCCATCAGAACTTTCCCCATGTATTCATTTGGCTACTGATTTACATGATATCAGCTTGCAATGTTTAGAAGCAGTTAGCAAAGAATTGCAATGGGAGGATCATTTACTGAGTGACTTGGTTGATGTTGATGCCTTACCAAGTTTCAACATTGCAAGTTCGATTTTACAACTCATACATTATCGCAAAACAAATAACATCACACATGGTATAGCGTGTGATGTTCATCAAGATATTAGCTTGTTAACTCTGATTTGCCACACTGGTGTACCTGCTTTAGAAATTTACGATTACCTCAACAATACAGATTGGATAAATATTGAGTCTATTCAGGGAATGCACGATGTCATTGTGTTGGTTGGTGAAGCGTTATCGCTTATTTCAAATAATTATTTCTTACCTGCTACCCATCGGGTGCGCGCTGTTCATCAATCCAGATTAGCTATTATTTATCAACTACGTTTCAAGAACGATGCCGTTATTGATTCACAATTATTTGAAACCTCTTTAACAAAGCCTTTCAAACATCCGTTTCGTATCACCGGTTGCAATTATCTCAAAATGGAAAAATCAACTAGACAATCGGTTAATGGAAGTTATTGACATGTTCGTTCGTTTTAACATTTCAAGAAGCCACAACGACGTTCATCTTGATGATCATCATGATGACTGAAAGCCTCTTTGAAAAATTTTTCAGAACGCTCATGAAAATGACTAAGGTCTCGCTTCATCCAGCAATAAGCGCCTATATAACAACCTAAAAAAACAGCAAAAACAGCTGCCCCAATCAGGATAGCTTCTGTTTGAGAGAAGGGAGAATTCATACAGAGTTGCGCTTCTGATCCAAAAGCATTTTGGTACGACACGCAATTCTTCGGAGAGAGATTTCTCACTTGAGAGGTGATTTGAGCATTTTCCCATTCTCCAGACGAAGCAAAACAAGGTTCTGTATTATTTGCTTCCCGAAAAGCATTTTTAACTAGATTACCTATTTTTTCAACGCTCATACATTTTAATAATTGGCCAGAACCATCATTTTCACTATGTTTTAGTTGATTAAGTATTTTGTTGGATATCGCATTAAATTGAGGCCAATGATCCTCCCACTCACCATTATTTGCCAAATAGCCTTGCACGCATTGATATATATCTTTACACAAATCAAGCCCTCCGTTCGGTTGGCCACTATAGGCTTGTAAATTCGTAACTGCCGCGGCCGCACGATAACCTAGTGTTAATAGGAGCACGCTAGGCAAACCAAATTGCAGCATGGATGTTCCCAAGGTTTTCAAAAATGCGCTAATAGAATAAGGATCGGGGTTAAGTGTTAGCGGCTGCTGATTTAAATTGGAACTGGCTGTATTTACTTCTTCAACCAGTATCGTTGTCTTTTTTTTATTTGCAAATAGACCGGATTTAATAATCTCATGTGTTTTTCTATTACGTAGTTGCATAATAAACTCCAAGCTGTGTTGTGGTAAAATGGGCGTTGTTGCGCAATTCAGTGAATATTCGTGCCCGAGCCCGTGTGCGAGCCCGAGCCCGTCTTTTCTTCAGCAAAAATTAAGCTTTTTCTAATGTGGTAAAAGTTGATTTTTTTATGTTCATATAGTAATTTTACATATTTAGTCGCTGGCGCGAAATTAATTTTAACTGGAACATTCGTCTTTGCGAGGAGCGCTTTTTGCGACGAAGCAATCCAGGTGTGCCTATATGGCGCATTCCCTGGATTGCTTCGGCCAAAAAACGGCCTCGCAAAGACGCTGTTCTGAATGACGCGCCAGCGACTATTTAGGATGCTGAAATTATCATGTTTTTTAATCTAATTCAATATAAACTAAAGATGCATGTTATAAAAAAAACACCATCTGATTGGTTTTTTTTGTTGCAAGCTATTTTTTTTTTTGCTATCGCGAGATTGATTCTTTTTTTTCCTTTTCGATATATTGCTCATTACCTAGGAAAAGCTAATTCAGAAACAAGCTACGCATCCCCTCTTCAACTTGATCGGTTACAACACATTAAACGTGCCATATTAAGAGCAAGCCGAATTGTTCCATGGCAAAACAAATGTTTGGTTCAAGCTCTCTCTGGCGCAATGATGTTAAAACGATATCGTATCTCTTGCACTTTATATTTAGGAATAAACAACAAAGCAGATAGAAAATTATCAGCCCATGCATGGTTAAGATCTGGAAATTTTTATGTTACTGGTGAAAAAAACAAAGATAATTACACTATCATAACAAGCTATGCCCAAGAAATGGCGTGAGCGGGCCTGGTTGAGCGCTTTCCTGATGTGTTTTTTGTTGCAAAGAAAATAAACTCACTTTATTTTCTTTTTTATTTTTCAGGAAGAGCTTGGAGAAAGCACAATTAACCGTTCCAGAATTAAGCACTTTCGGTGCAATTAAATTGCCTTTGATATCTTTTATTCCCATATTACATTCGGTTGCCAAAAACAAATCAGATGCTTTAAATACATAATAGCCAGATCGTTCGCTAAAACGCCCTACTCTATCTTTAAATAAAGTTGTCAATTCTTTGTGATTTGGCACCTGATGTAATTGATCCAATACACCATCGATTGATTGAGTTGCAAAAATATCTATTGGATCAACCAACAATAAATCTTTAAGTTGATCACGCTCAATTTTCAATTCTCTAATTAATTCATCTCTCGATTTACATTGTAAGTCCCAATATTCTGAGAATGTTTCATCTTTCGGTGCATTACGAAAATGAGTAAATAAATAATTACCTAACTTATTCCAAAAACTAGCTGTAGGATGCATTGTATCAGCAATATGCTGAAGTTGATCAATCGTTAAGGAATTACAGCGAGCAGTAAATGAGACATAAGCGTATTTGCCTCGTTCATGAGCTAACACTGTTAAATGATCTAATATCGTTAGAGGATATTGATTACCATCTTCTAATAGCAATTGAAGACCTGATTCATTTCGTACAAGTTGCATCATACCAAATGTTTCTTCTGCAACTTCCTCAACAAGTTGTTTTAAAAAAGGTTTATCTTTATGTTTAATCGCCCCACCATTCACAGTGAGCACGTTCCCACTGCGAGGTCCAGCGATCAAATAATAATCACTATCAACCTGAAACAAAATTTGCAATCCCACCCCATCAGGAATGATATCAAGCTCGTTTTTATGTGCGTTATAATAAGCTTGTGGGCTAACTTTTTCTACATCTACTTTGATTAATTGTGTTGGCATAAGCCACCTCTCATTCAAAGAGTTATTGTGTTTTATCCACGTTTCCATAATTCAGATACATTATTATCTAACGCATAGGCATACTTATACCCAGCCGACGTATGTTTGGAATAAAGACCTCTTAATCCATAATTCGCTTCTATCATTTTCAAAAGATTGTAATGATTACAACGTGAGCGAGCATAAGTACCATACATATCATTTTGATATCTTATTTGTTCGCTAATAGCCGGATAACAAATTGGCACTTTTTCACCAGAATGATTTGGATAAGCGCCGCTATTAATCATTTTTCCTGCTAACAACATATACATAGATAGATCAAGATTTCCTGTTGTAGAAGGCTCATCAAAGGTAATGACAACAAGACCTCCTTGAGACATAAATTGCTGCAAAGGCGCGCGCTCCGCATCAGGCAAGGGCTCACCTGTTTTAGCATCGGTTCCCATCATTTTAGATAAAAATGCATTCGCTCGCGCCATACGCCTAGATAAACTGCCATTATGCCCATCATTCACCTGATTAGGAATATAAAATGAAACATCTGGCATACCCTTATTAAGATCCTCATTCAAGTGAATGCTATTTACAATGTTTTTACAATATTGATTATCTTCTTGAATATTGACATAACTAATAAATGGCTCATGTTTGCGTTTATATCCATCATCAGAAGGATAGGTTGCGGCAGTAAAGCAGCCGCTTGTGTTATAGGATGGTGATTGCGAATGAAGAGCAGCACTTGTTGGATCAGGAAGATCTTCTGCATATACTTTCCAAGATATGCCGGCATCGATCAATTCTTTAGCCAAATTATCTACTTTAAGATCATGAATTTCGTTGTTAATTATGCCCTGAGTAGAGCCCGATGTCATCGCAATATAATTAGGTTGTGAAGGTCGTGTGGGTAGGATGCCACCATTATGATTATTATAGTAACGGCTAAAAAATGCATACCCATTATTTAATGAATCTCGAAGATTTCCATTTTTTGCAATCTGAAGATTACCTTTATCATCCAAATGATAGGCTGTGTAAGTAATAAGCTTTTTAAACGTAGGTTCGTTTTTAATTTCAGAATAACTCATATTCTCGAATAGAATAACCATAATTTTATCGAAATGTTTAGCTTGCGGCCGGTTTAATTGTTTTGCATGCAACATAATAGG
>Ga0155613_1087_pt1 | contig 16736 bp, 17 predicted proteins | sample RifCSPhighO2_12_FD_107270 | JGI IMG/M metagenome (GOLD analysis project Ga0155613, IMG submission 107270) | Gammaproteobacteria bacterium RIFCSPHIGHO2_12_FULL_37_34
AGACTCCTACTCGATCACATCAATCACTTGATTTCAATTGGCGTAGCCATTTTTTTCCCTCGTTTTAAAAAGAGTGCAAATGGAATCATCATCAAAAAACACCACATCATCACTACAAATACATTAATATAAGACAACATAGCTGCTTGCTGGTGGAGTTCAGTCGCAAGTAGTGCGTTACCTAATGGTTGAGTAGGCAAAAGATGAAGTGGCGCGAGATATTGGTAAGCAGCTAGATGATAAGGTTCTACTCCACCACCTAATTCATTCCAAAATACTTGTGTGCGACGAACGAACAAGGTAATGGCAATCGAGATACCAATCGAGCCACCCATTGTACGTACTAAACTAAATAATCCAGCAGCATCGGTTCGCAATGGATAAGGCAATGTTGAGAAAGCGACAGTAGAAAGGGGGACGATAATCATACCTATTCCTAAACCTTGCAACACCATAGGCCAAATTAACCAGGATGGACTAATGTTTAGAGAGTAAAAAGTACAGATCCACATACCAATAGCACTAATCACACAGCCTGTAATAATAAACCAACGTGGATCAACACGCAGGATAAATCTTCCAACAATAAACATGCTAATCATGCCGCTAATTCCTCTTGGTGCAATAATTAATCCAGTGGTAAAAGCGGGGTAATTGAATAATCCTTCCATCATGAGTGGAAGAATGACTAACACACCGAACATGGCAGTTATAAAAAAAAGCATTAAGATACTAGCAAGCACAAAGTTTTCATCTTTAAAAATGTCCAAACTAAATACCGAATGCAAATTTTTTTGTGTGCTATGAAAAATGAAACCAAGCAAGCCTGTGATGGCAAGATAAGTGATGAAGCAAATAGAAGTTGAACTAAACCAATCGTTTTGATTACCGCGATCGAGCACGTATTGTGTACCGCCAATCGCAAGTGTTAATAATCCAAATCCTATCCAATCCATATAGCGAGGATGTTTGGGTGTATCAGGAATAATATTTGCGAGTAACAAAGTGAATATACCAATAGGAACGTTGATATAAAATGTCCAACGCCAGGAAGCAACATCGGTTAAATAGCCTCCTAAAGTTGGACCAAGAATAGGGCCAACCATGATACCAATACCCCAAATCGCCATTGCTTTACCACGTTCTTCTGGAGGAAAAATATCTGCTAGAATAGCTTGTGATAATGGCACTAAACTTGCACCCATTATACCTTGCAATAAGCGAAAAATAATTATTTCATTTAACGAGGTGGATGCACCACATAATGCTGATACAAAAGTGAATCCAGCGATTGAAAAAATAAGATAATTTTTTCGACCCAAGCGATCAGAAAAATAACCTGTTAGAGGCATAAAAATGGCTGATGCAATGAGATAACTCGTGAGGGTCCAGGTAATTTCGCTAGGAGAAGCAGAGAGTTCCCCTTGCATGTGTGGAAGGGCGACATTCACGATAGTGCTATCGATGACTTGCATAAGCGTTGCAGACATAACAACAATGGTAATGAGCCATCGGTCAATGGGCGAGATGCTTTTATATAATTCGCTGGCCATGTCTATTTATTTAAACTAATTGTTACCGAAGCAGTTGTACCAATACGTAGTGGAAAGTTTGGATCAGGATTTAGAAAACGAATACGAACCGGAACACGTTGGGTGACTTTTACCCAATTACCCGTAGCGTTTTGTGGAGGTAATAATGAAAAAACGGTTCCCGTACCACCACTAATACTTTCAACCACACCTTGAAAAGAATGATCAGGATACATATCAACAGTAATAGTTGCGACTTGTCCTCGTTTAATTTTGGCGAGTTCGGTTTCTTTAAAGTTAGCATCCACCCAGTATTCCTCATCACTAATCAAGGCAAATAATGGTTGATTAGCGAGCACAATATCACCTGTACGCAAGGAAACATTTGCTAACCAACCAGTGGTAGGTGCAACGATTTTTGTATACGTTAAGAGAAGTTTGTTTTGAGCGAGATTAGCTTTTGCTTCTTCGACTTTCGATAGCGCAATTTTAAAACGAGCAATGGTATTGTCTTTATCTTGAGGAGGTAGATATTTATTTCGCACGAGGTTTACTATACGTTTTTCAGTAACATGAGCATTTTCTAATTCGGTTGCGGCTACATCTAGTTCTGCTTGAGCTGAATTGACTGCTAATTGAAAAGGTTTTGGATCAATTTCAAATAATAGGGCACCCTGTTTAACGTATTGGTTATTGATAATAGCAACAGCATTGACTTCTCCTGTTATACGAGATGCGATTTGTACTACATTTGCATTTACATAAGCGTTATCTGTACTGAGATAATAGTTAGCATAAATTTTTATACCTAACCACGTTAGACCACTCACCATGAAAAAAAGAATGACGACGTATGTTTTAAAATTTTTAGATTGAGTGATGTGTTGAAAATAATTCATAATTTAAACTCGAAATAAACTATATAGTAGTATGAGTAAGATAAATAAATTAATTCCAGTAAAGATATAATCATTTGCTTTCAAATAAAGCCATACCAATGTTATGACGCGAATGATTTGAGTAATTACGAGTGCAAGTAATCCAAATTCAATGATGCCGATAGGCGATAACAATTTTGTAGCATCCAAAATTTGTACAACACTAAGATCATAAGTGCTGGATTGTAACATTGGGACGGAGATGATTTCACTGCCATGTTGAATTAAATATAGGGTACTTCCAATGAGTGCAATACCAACAGAAATACAAGTTCCTAGCAGTAAAACAAGGCCTATCCTTTCTTGCATATTTTTATTAGTTAGCATTTAGATGGGACCAGTTAGGGTATGATAAAGCATTTGTAATCCTATTAAACAAATTGCAATACTAAATAAAATACGCAACGCACGATTTTTTGTTTTCGTTAATATTTTTGCACCGAAAAATGATCCTAATACTACCCCTATCATGACAGGAAAACAAATCAAGGGATTAATGAATCCGTGTGAAAAATAAATGCCAGCACTCACTGCTGCAGTAATCCCTATCATGAAATTGCTAGTGGTTGTTGCAACTTTGTAAGGTAAACGTAATGCTTGATCCATGGCTAAAACTTTTAATGTGCCTGATCCTATCCCTAGTAATCCTGCTAAAATGCCAGCTACCCCCATGATAGCAAGTGCGGCAGGAACATGTTGGACATGATACGATTTCATTTGGTGAGCGGATGGATAATTGCCATCTAATTTTAAAGCAACCGCCCAAGGATGCGAGCTTAAATATGTTTCATGTTCTTCTTTACGTCGAATAGTTAAATAAGCAGAAAAAAAAAGTACGAGACTAAACAAAATAGCTAGGAAGTGAATGGGTACAACAGCAATTAATAATGCGCCTAAGAATGCGCCTATTACCGCAGGTATTTCTAAGAACATTCCAATTCTAAGATTAGTATAACCCTCACGTAAGTAAGCAGCTGCTGTACCAGAGGAAGTCGCTATGATCGAGATAAGGGAAGCCCCCATTGCATAATGAATGTTGGTATGAAACAGTAGCACTAATAGGGGAATAATAATCACACCTCCCCCCAATCCGGTGAGCGCACCAAATAAACCTGCAATAATAGAGAAGATAAATAAAAGAACAGAAAAAGTTAATATAGTCAAAAAATAACCTTTTGTTTTTTATAAAAATATATGATTGTATTTAAGATAAACTATTAGAACAAAAAAAACGAGCTTATAGAGTAAAATTAATAATAAGAATAAAAAAGAGGAGGTCAGGATGCGGATAGCTTGGATGGTTATATCGGTATTTATTCTTTTACTCATTTTACCGAGTGATATGTATGCTAAATCTCACCATCCTAGCTGGTGTAATGAGGTAGGTTATACTTGTCTTCAGGTCAAATCTGGACAATCGTGGCAATCCCTCTTTCCTGATGAACGAGAGCGTGGTTTGGTGATGCGCGTTAATCATACGAATGCTCGATTGTATCCAGGCATGGTGATACGTATTCCTGATAATCTAGAATCTTCAGATTTATTAGATCATGCGCCTTTTCCGCTTACAATCGAACCACCTGAAGAAAAAGTTATTGTAGTTGATTTAAAGAAACATGCTTTTGGAGCATATGAAGCAGATGGTCAGTTAATTCGTTGGGGGCCAGTAACAGGTGGTAAAGATTGGTGTTCTGATATTGATCGTTCTTGCCGAACCAAAGCAGGTGTGTTTCGCATTTATTCGTTAGGTAGTAGCAATTGTGTTTCAAGCAAATTTCCTATTCCAGATGGCGGTGCACCAATGCCATATTGTATGTTCTTTAATGGTGGCCAAGCATTACATGGATCACCAGGTGGTGTGATTCGTGGTAATGAAAGTCATGGATGTGTACGCTTGTTCGTTGATGATGCAGAATGGTTACGTTATGATTTTGTTGATCCGCCACGTGGTTTTAATCAGTATCGTGGAACGAAAATAGTTGTGTTTGGATCGTAGAGTTAAAATAGAGTTAAAAAGCCTCAGATTTTATGCCTTGCAATTGTACCCCAAACGGGATACAATTACTAAAGAGGTGGCAATTATGAGCAAAGCAGCATTTATCAGGGCACGAGTAGAACCCCAATTAAAAGTAAACGCAGAGCATATTTTAAGCGAACTCGGCATTACACCAACACAAGCTATTACAATGTTATACAGCCGTATTGTGCGTGAATATGAATGGCCTTTAGAGTTAAAAATCCCAAATGCAAAAACAGCTCGTGCAATCAGGGAAGCTAGAAAAGGAAAGGGTGTAACCATTTGTAAAAATGTGGATGATTTATTTAAAAAATTGAAAAAGTAATGTTAACGCCAGGGTATAAAACTAGTTTTAAAAGAGACTTAAAACTTATAAAGAAGAGAGGAAAAGATATTCAAAAGCTATATGACATCATATCTGATTTAATCCACCAAAAACCATTAGCAAAAAAACATGTAGCTCATCCATTAAAGGGTGAATATAGCGATTGCAGAGAGTGTCATATAGAACCAGATTGGTTGCTTATATACCTCATAAAAGATAATAGCATCACATTTATCCGAACAGGAACGCACTCCGATCTATTTAAATAAATAGGTTATTTCTGCAAAACATAGGTTCCAGGTGCATTTTCAAGAGGAACATACCCTTTCTTTTCACAGCCCATTTTAGGGGGCAATTTAATCATTTTACCAGAGCGTTTTGTTAACCATTTTTCCCAAGCTGGCCACCAGGATCCGTTATTTGGCTTTGTTTTTTGATACCAACTATTTGCATCAATAAAACGATCAGATTCTTTTAGCGTGGAGAGGCGATAATAACGCTTTGTTTTTTTAACAGGCATACTGACAATACCAACATTGTGTCCACCGCTTGTTAAAGCGAAAGTAACGTCACTTGAGGTGAGCATATTTATTTTAAATACAGAGCGCCATGGTGAGACGTGATCACGCTCGGTTGCTACAACAAAAACAGGAACAGTAATGTCAGTGAGTGAGATTGGTTTGCTTTTAACAAGATATTTTCCCTCAGCCAGTTGATTATCGAGAAATAAATTACGTAGATATTCTGAATGCATTTGATAGGGTAATCGTGTTGCATCAGCATTCCACGCCATTAAATCCGTGAGTGGTTTACGTTTTCCGAGTAAATAATCATGAATGAGACGGGACCAAATTAAATCGTTTGATCGAAGTAATTGAAATGCACCTGCCATTTGATTGGTATCTAAGTATCCTTTTTCTCTCATCATATTTTCTAGAAACACAATTTGACTTTCATCAATAAATAAACCTAACTCACCAGGTTCATTAAAATCGATTTGAGCGGCTAATAAAGTTAAGCTTGCTAAACGATCATCATTATTTCGAGCCATAGTAGCAGCGGAAATAGCAGCGAGTGTGCCCCCTAAACAATAGCCGAGCAAATGAATTTTTTGACGCGGCACGATGGTTGAAATCACATCTAGCGCTGATTGAATGCCAAAATCAAGATAATCTTCCATACTGAGTGAATGATCTTTCTTTTTTGGATTTTTCCAAGAAATACAAAAAACCGTATGTCCTTTTTTTAGAAGATATTTAACTAATGAATGTTTAGGTGTGAGATCTAAAATATAATACTTCATAATCCATGCGGATGTGATCAACACAGGTTCTGGGCAAACTTTTTTGGTAAGAGGTGCATATTGAATTAATTCGATTAAACGATTGCGATAAATGACTTTTCCTGGCGTCACCGCTATATTTTTTCCGATCACAAAATTTTCTGAACCAATAGGTGGTTTATTAGCATAAATACGACTAAGATCTTCAATGAAATTATCCCATCCCTTTACAAAATTGGCACCCTGTTGTTGTAGGGCGGCCTCTTGAATTTCAGGATTAGTCAGTGCTGAATTAGAGGGTGACAACATATCTAAAATTTGACGCAAGGTAAAATCAACAACTTCTTCATGATGGTGACTTACACCTCTTACGTTAATTGCAGCATCATGCCACCATTGCTGTGCCATAAGAAAGGATTCATAAATATAATTATAAGGGAATTCTTGCCAACGCTTATCTATAAAGCGTTTATCTTGCGGTGAGGTTAATACACAATATTCGCCCCGTGGATCGCCACTGATATGGCCAAGATATTGATGAACCAAATGCCAAAAATTTTCCTCATAAAGTTGAACGAGCTGCATTTGTTTTGCAGGATGAATAGCAAGATGTAGATACCAATCGAAGAAAGCGAGCAGGAGTGCTGCTGGTGAAATACCGTGGCTAAGACGACTAATAGCAACTTGTACGGAACGATCTAATGTTTCGTAATAGCTTCCTTCGTGTTGTGTATCCATTTTATGCCTCGCAGGAGGCTTTTGAAGCTTTATTAATTATTTGCTACTCGATTTTTCTGGTTTCTCGTAAGACCGTGTTGCACTCGAATCGCGAGCGCCACCAAATGTATTGGTAGGTTTGCACAATTTCATATATTCATCCATGCCTTCTGCGCAAGTAGACATGAGAGTTTGCATGCCTTGCATGCAAGCAGACATGTTTTCATTAATAAAATCGCGTTGCAAATTTAATAATTCTTCTGGTTTTTTAATATTAGTAAGACGTTTGAATTGATCAGACCATCTGAAAACATTTTCATTGGTCATTTCTAAGTTTTTTTGTGCCATGTGTTGGCAAATATGACACAATTCAGTAACTTGTTTACCCCATTCATTTGTAGGGGTGAATAAATTTTTGTTTTTATACCATTGTTCAAAGTTTTCGTTGAACATAAAAACCTCCATTTATTTTGTGTACAGCAATATATTCAATGTAGGATGTTTATGTAAAAAAGTCAAATTATTGTATATAAATAAAGCTTTTTTTATATTTTAAAACATGTAATGACCGCCATTAATGGCAATATTTGCACCCGTAATATAATTACTTTTTTCACTCGCAAGAAATGCAACGACATAGGCTATTTCTTCTGGTGTAGCAAATCGACCAATTGGAATTTCTTCTAGCAGTTTATTGCGAAATTTTTCCGGTAGAGCTTCAATCATTTTCGTATCAACATAACCAGGTGAAATGGTATTTACTGTAATGCCACTTTTTGCTACTTCCAAAGCAAGTGCTTTTGTGAAACCGTGCATTCCTGCTTTAGCGGCAGAGTAATTGACTTGGCCAAATTGGCCTTTTTGCCCGTTAATAGAAGATATATTAATAATTCGCCCAAATTTTTTTTCTTTCATTTGATTGATCACTGCGTGTGTAATATAAAATACACTATTTAAATCGGTATTAATTACAATATCCCATTCTTCTTTACTCATTTTGCAGCACGTATGATCGCGAGCAAGCCCCGCATTATTTATTAAGATATCAATGGTACCTATTTTATTGAGAATTTGATTAATCATGGATTCGCAAGAAGTAAAATCGCTTACATCGACATAAGCAATATCAAATTGATAACCAGCTTGTTTTTGATTGTCTTGCCACGCTTGTGCTGCTTTGTGATTACCACCGCGATTGTAAGTGGCAATGGTTTGCATCCCTTGTTTAAACAGCTCGCGACAAATTGCTTCACCAATTCCACCCATACCGCCTGTTACTAACGCGACTCTTTTCTCCATCATTCTGCCCTCCTGTCTTGACTCTATTTGTCTCGGTCGCTAATCTTGTGACACATTTCAAAACTGTGGGAAGAAGATATCTAGCTCTTAGTATAACGTAAGGAAGATTATTGTGAAAATCATCGAGCGATTTGAAATTCCATACTATCAATATTTGAACGAAAATGGTCAAATAGCAGAAGAAATTCCCTTATTAGCAGAAAATAAACAAGCACTCACTCATTTATATCAGCTAATGGTTTTAGTTCGTTTGTGTGACGCGAAAGCAATAGCCTTACAACGCACTGGTAAATTAGGAACTTATCCTTCTACACGCGGACAAGAAGCAGTGTTTGTTGGTATAGGCCATGCACTTAACAAACAAGATATTTATATTCCTTATTACCGTGATGTTGGATCTTTATTACAACGCGGCGTCAAATTTTCGCAAATATTGCAATATTGGGGTGGAGATGAACGTGGAAATTGTTTTACTCCGGATAGTCAGGATTTTCCACATAGTGTACCCGTTGGTAGTCAACCATTACACGCGGTAGGTGTTGCCTATGCTATTAAATATCGCAAGCAACCACGTGCTGTTATGGTAACGTGTGGTGATGGTGCAACATCGCAGGGTGATTTCTATGAAGCAATTAATGTTGCAGGTGTATGGAAATTGCCGGTAGTATTTGTAGTATGCAATAATCAATGGGCAATTTCTGTATCACGTCAAGTACAAACGGCAGCGCATACCTTAGCACAAAAAGCAATTGCAGCAGGCATCAGAGGTGAACAAGTTGATGGCAATGATGTGATTGCCGTTCAACATCGTGCAGCCAAAGCGCTTCAACACGCGCGTGAAAACGAAGAGCCTTGTTTGCTCGAAATGGTTTGTTATCGGCAACATGATCATACGACTGCTGATGATGCTAGTCGTTACGAACCAAAAAATTTGCGTGAACAAGAATGGAAGAAAGAACCTATTATACGTCTGCGACATTATCTTGAGCAATTAGGTGTATGGAATGAAGAAAAAGAAGCGAAGTGGCAAACAGAATGCGCGAAGCAAGTTGAGCAAGAAGTGAAAGATTATTTAGATATTAAACCGCAACCCATCGAGTCAATGTTTGACTATCTTTATGCTACCTTACCTGCTGCTTATGCGGAGCAACGGGATATTCTTGCTCACATGGAGAGGGTGACTCATGACTGAAATAACGTTAGTTGAGGCTATTACCCAAGCTTTAGCTTATGAAATGCGAGCAGATGATCGTGTCATTGTATTAGGCGAAGATGTTGGCAAAGATGGTGGGGTGTTTCGCGCTACAGTTGGTTTGTTAGATCAATTTGGACCAGAGCGTGTACTCGATACGCCGCTTGCTGAATCCATGATTGGTGGGTTAGCAATAGGTATGGCAACGCAAGGATTAAAACCAGTTGCTGAATTTCAATTTATGGGCTTTATTTATCCTGCTATTGATCAAATTATTAATCACGCTTCACGCATGCGCAATCGAACACGCGGCCGCCTCAGTTGTCCAGTCGTTTTTCGTACACCATTTGGTGCTGGCATACATGCACCTGAACATCATTCAGAAAGTACAGAAGCATTGTTTGCACATGCACCGGGATTACGTGTTGTTATTCCTTCTTCGCCTATCCGTGCTTATGGTTTACTTTTAGCAGCTATTCGTGATCCGGATCCAGTTGTTTTTCTTGAACCATCACGACTGTATCGTTTTGCTAAACAAGAGGTGAAAAATGATGGGAAAGCGTTGCCACTTGATACTTGTTTTACCTTGCGTACAGGAGAGGATGTCACATTAATAACATGGGGGGCAATGGTGAAGGAAACATTAGCGGCAGCAGATGGCTTATTAAAAGATAATATTCATGCTGAAGTGATTGATGTGGCGACTGTCAAACCGCTTGATATGGAAACTATTTTAGCTTCAGTGGAACGTACTGGGCGCTGCGTTATTATCCATGAAGCAGCATTGACAGGAGGTATAGGAGCTGAAATTGCTGCACAAATAGCTGAAAAAGCTTTGTTTTTATTAAAAGCACCACCGATACGTGTAACAGGATTTGATACGATTGTGCCTTATGCTAAATTAGAAAAATATTATATCCCGAGCGAAAAACGAATTGTTCATGCTGTTTATCAGACCATGGAGTATACATGAAAATTTTTAATTTACCTGATTTAGGAGAAGGATTAGCAGAAGCGGAAATTCGTGAGTGGTATGTTAAAGAAGGCGATATGGTAACCATTGATCAGCCTTTAGTATCCATGGAAACGGCAAAAGCAGTAGTGGATGTACCATCCCCTTACGCAGGAAAAATTGTTAAATTACATGGAAAAGCAAACGATGTGATTCAAACAGGCGCACCATTTATTAGTTTTGAGCTTACAGGATCTGCTGCAGATGCATCCAAGGGAAGTGTAGTTGGTTCATTGGAGGAAAGTTCAAAAAAATGGGATGAAGGGGATGTGATAGTAGGTGCGGCGAAAACAAAATCGATAACTATTAAAGCAATGCCTGCTGCAAGAGTATTGGCTAATCAAATGAACGTTGATTTAAGTAGAGTGACTGCTAGCGGTCCACAAGGCTTAATTACTTCTGATGATGTGAAACGTTATCTTGAACAATCAATGAAATCAACTGTTCCTAAAGGAGAAGCACTCCATGGGGTACGTCGAGTGATGGCTACTATCATGATGCAATCACACCAAGAGGTGGTGCCAGTGAGCATTATGGAAGATGCTGATGTGACTAACTTGCCTCGCCAAGCTAATATGACTGTTCATTTACTCAAAGCAATGGTTGCAGCAGTCAAGATGGAGCCATCGCTGAATGCTTGGTTTGACGGAAAAACGCTAAAGCGCCAATTATTCGATCATGTTGATATTGGTCTTGCTGTGGATACAGCTGAGGGATTATTTGTGCCGGTGCTAAGAGGAGCTGAACAATGTTCTGAAGAAGAATTGCGCCAGAAAATAGATGCATATAAAGAAGCAGTACAACATCGCACAATTGCTTCAGGCGATATGCAAGATGCAACAATCACTTTATCTAATTTTGGTATGATTGCTGGTCGTTATGCGACACCTATTATTGTGCCACCGATGGTGGCTATCTTAGGTTGTGGACGTAGTCGTGATGAAGTGGTTGCGTATAACGGGGAAATGGCGATAAGACGTATTGTTCCACTTTCATTAACCGTTGATCACCGAGCAGTAACAGGAGGGGAAGCTGCCCGATTTTTAGGCGCAGTAGTGAAGTATTTGGAAGATGTGATAAAATAAAGTGGTAACTCTATCCAAAGGATGAGGATAATGAATAAGACCTTGCTAGCGGTCATCGTAGGAGTGACCATAGGGCTAGCAATCATGGGTGTATTCGCATTTGTTTATTCTTTTCTCATCGGGTCGTTATTTTCACAAACGCTAGAATTTTCAATATCACTCGCAGCCAGTTTTATTTTTTTGATTTGCATATTTGTGTTATTGCAACAGGTTTCAAGTAAGAAAAAAAAATTACTATCACTTGATAGTAGTGTGCATGATGTGCACATTAAATTACAGGAACAACAACATCTTTTCGAAACGATTTTCAATACCACTGGCATTGGTATCGCTTTACTCAATCTCGATGGTCATTTTCTTCGAATCAATGCTTCCCTTGCTGAATTACTCGGTTATAGTCAAGAAGACATGTTAGCGATGAATTATTATTATTTAATTCATCCAAATGATCTTAATCATTTGCAAGTTAATATTCAACAATTAATAGATAAACAAATTAAAACTTATTATTCCGAACAACAATGCTTTCGAAAAAATGGTGAAATAGTATGGGTCACATCCACCTTGTCACTCATGCGAGATGAAAAAGATAAGCCGATTTATTTTATTGTCCAAGTGCAAAATATTACTCAACAAAAACAAGCAGAAGAACGTTTGCATCATATGGCTTATCATGATCCGTTAACGGGGCTTGCTAACCGTAATAAGTTAGAACAATTTATTAATCATGTGTTAGCTACTTCTCGTCGTCATCAGTATGGTTTTGCCTTGTTGTTTTTAGATTTAGATCGTTTTAAAAATATAAATGATACAATTGGTCACGAAGCGGGCGATTTAATTTTACAAATTATTGCGGAACGATTGCGTAGTACGGTGCGTGGCACAGATATGGTTGCAAGGTTAGGTGGTGATGAATTTGTATTGGTCATCACCGATGTAAAGAAAACCGAAGGTGTTGCATTGATTGCGCAAAATGTGCTTGAAAATGTGTTACAAGTGATTACCGTTCAAGGGCAAGAAATTTATTTAACGACAAGTATTGGCATTAGCATTTATCCTTATGATGGACATAATATTCAAACGTTAATGAAAAATGCTGATCTTGCGCTTTATCGATCAAAAGAACATGGGCGGAACAATTATCAATTTTATACAGCTGGGATGACTAACAAAGCACAAGAAAAAATGGCTTTGCAAAATGCTTTAGGCCATGCATTAGTTAAAAATGAATTTACTTTAGCTTACCAACCCAAAATGGAAATGAAAACGCGACGTATTACAGGCGTTGAAGCATTATTGCGTTGGAAAAATAAAGAATACAATACAATTACGCCAGATGAAATTGTTGCACTCGCTGAAGAAACTGGTTTAATTGTGCCAGTGAGTAATTGGGTGATGAAAACTGCATGTCAGCAACTAAAAGTTTGGCATGATGCAGGATGGAGTTCGTTAACCATTGCTATTAATTGTTCGAGTCGGCAATTTAAACAATCGACTTTTGTTGATGATATTCTTGATTTAATTTCACGTATGAGTTTGTCTCCACCATCTATTGAAATTGAAATTACCGAAAGTGTTATTATGCAAGAACCTGAAAATACTTTGCGAGTATTGTATGCACTAAAAGATTTAGGCGTACAAATTGTGATTGATGATTTTGGTACGGGTTATTGGTCATTAAATAATTTAAGGCGGTTATCAGTTGATAAAATTAAAATCGATAAATCATTTATCAAACAAGTAACATTGGATGAAACTTCAGCAACCATCACTAAAGCTATTATCGCAATGGTTAATAAATTAGGCATTATATCTATTGCAGAAGGGGTTGAAACACATGAGCAATACCAATTTCTTGCTTATGAGGGGTGCGCAGAAATTCAAGGGTATTATCTTACCCAACCACTTGCAGATAGTGCGATGACCAAATTTTTACAACATCCTATTCCAGATGCTGAAGTGATCTCGAAAACAGAAGTGACGAGTTAGGTGATTGGTTATTTCATCTGATATTGATCGCGCAGCATTCGGCGCATGATTTTATTTGAAGCGGTTTTTGGTAATTCGTTAATGAAAATTAAATCATAAATTTTAAATAAAGGATTCAGTTGTGTGTTTATTCGTTTTTGCATGATTTGAAGAATGCTAGTTTTTTCTAATGGGGTCGTTGTGGTTGCATAAATAACCAATCGATTAGGACCCTGCTTCAGGGAACTAACAGCAATAGCAGCTACTTCACCAATATAAGGAATGCCAGATAAAGTACGTTCAATTTCAGCTGCACTTATTTTAATGCCACTCAAATTCATAGTGTCGTCGCTTCTGCCTAGCAAGATATAATACCCGTTAGGCAAGCGCATGATTTGATCTCCATGTCGCCGCAATACCATGTTGTGAGGTCCGCGCGGCATATTTTCAAAGTAGATATGATGATGATCTGCATTTAGTAATTCAACAGATAAACCCATAGATGGTGGAATCAACGCAACTTCGCCTACATCACTTGCCTTTCCAGCCGTATCTAAGATGATAAAATCTAATCCCATTGTTGGTATGGAAAAAAGCGATGGATAATTTTTTTCGATAACCGTACTACTAATATAAGCACCGCCAATTTCTGTGCCTCCGCAATATTCAATAATTGGTTTATAGTGAGCAAGCGACATGAGATATAGCATATCTTCAGGGTTAGAGCATTCACCACTTGAGCTGAATAATTTAATAGATTGCCAATTTAAACCTTGCATACATTGTGATTGACGCCAGCTTGCTACTAAGGTAGGGACCACTCCTAACATCGTTACTTTAGCTTTTTCAACAAATTCTCCAAAGGTGCGATCTTTAGGAGCATCAGGATACAATGCAATTGTTGCGTGATTAATAAATGCAGCATAAATTAACCATGGACCCATCATCCAACCTAAATTAGTTGGCCAACACAACACATCTTTTGCTTTAATATCATTGTGAAAATAAGCATCACTTGCTGCTTTAATAGCGGTTGTGTGATTCCATGGAATGGCTTTAGGTTGAGCGGTCGTGCCAGATGAAAACAAAATATGACAAGCAGCCATAGGGTGGCAAGGAATTGAAGTAAAAGCTGTATTTTTTACTAAAAAATCTATCCACTTGATATCATGAGGAGTGAGTGTGAGCGAAAGAGATTGATGAAGGGGTAAGATGACTATTTTACCTTCGTAAGCAGATCTCACTTTTTCATAAAGAGCGAGTTCTTTTCCTCCCCAGGAAAGAAAATCTTGGGTAAATACTATTTTAGTTTTAGCACTTATTAAGCGAATCGCTATTTCTTGGCTTGAAAAACTATCTGCAGTGGAGACAACAACACCTCCTATTTTAATAATACCAAGGTAAATAGCAACAGCGTAAATAGTCATGGGCATAATGATGCCGATTGCATCACCTGCAGTATAACCAAGAGTTGTGAGGCTATTGGCAACACGGTTAGATAAATGGTTAAGCTCTTTATAGGATAACTGATGAATCGTTTGATGAGGATCTTCATAAATAAGTGCGATAGTTGAATCAGGCGCTGTAAAACAACTATCAGCAATGTTGATTTCTCCTCCTGGTAACCAATGGGGTGATTCTACTCCTTTGCTTAAATCGCAAATTTGATTGGGCTTTTTTTTAAAAACAATATTTAATTTTTGAATAGTACGTTGCCAAAAATCTTGGTATTGTTTAGTAGTCCACTGATGAAAGGATTGAATGTTATTGATATTTAACTCGGCCATAAAAGAGGCGATATTGGAATGAGAAAGTTGTACTTCTGTTGGTATCCAAGCAGGCGCGGTATCTGGATGTTCGCGCCAAGTTGGGAATAATTGGGTGAAAATATATAAATGCAGAGCAAATGGGTAATGGGATGCAGATAAAAACGATGATAAAATCTGCCAAGATTGTTCTGGTGTGATGCAATGTTTAATTAAAGTATGGATCTTCTCAATCAATGATTGAGAAGATCCATCATCTATACCACATAAAAGTAGTTGTTTACGGTCAATTATCATAGCTTAAACTAAAGCCATACATGCTTTATTGTATGGCTTTAAAAGTAGAACCTACTCTAACATGCCATATTGTTTTAGTTTTTTCCGTAATGTTCCTCGCGAGATACCAAGAATATGAGCCATCTTGACTTGATTGTAATGAGTATGATTAATCAATACTTCAAGCAAGGGGCGCTCAATTTCTTCTAATAAAATTGAATAAAAATCAATAGGTTGTTCGCCACCTATGTTTGTAAAATAATTACGCAATGTGTCTTTTACAACTTGTTTTAACGTAATTGTTTCTAAATCGCCTTCCAGGGACATTTGTTTATTCATTTGGGGACTCCGTATTTTGATAATACTTCTAATGTCTTTCCATGACTTGTATTATGTGGATGATTTTAGCCATTTGAGTTAAATCACAAGAATCATAAAAATTATGATATTACCTCTGCTGTGTTATTAACAGCAACATTTTCTGTCCCAGATTCTAGAGATGAAGATTGAATCTTTTCTGTTATGTGAGCTGCTTGTTTTGGTTTTTTCAAAGGGACCACTTTATTAAATTGTTTTAGCCATTCTTTTTCGAACTGATTGATATATTTACTGAATGCCATCAATTTAGCTTGTTTATCGATAGCAATAAGCAGTGATTCTCCAGTTGATTTTAATTGCTTTACTAACAGTTCTTTTGTTTTGAGATGGGTGTTATAAGTGCGCGTGGCTATTTGAAATTGTTTTTTTTCTGAAGCAGTTGTAAGCTTTGGATTGGTTTGTGACTTTTTTTCAAAACTGGTAATCCGTGTTGTTAATTGAGCTATAGATTTTTTTAATTGAGTTTCTTTTTGTTTAATAGTACTAACTTCTTTATTTAGTAGCGCAGATAACGTTGATGGTATTTTTAAAAATTCTCTCTCCTTTTTTTGAACGGTTACAAGTGTATTTTCTTTACGTTTGGCGACATGTCTTCCAGTTTTTTTTCGTGACATAATTAAATTATCCTCATAATGAATTAGTAATCCAAATATCATTTAATATACGGGTACAACAAGATGATAAAATTTACCATTGAAATACTTTAAAAGTCTATAACGATCTTAAAAAGATTTGCGTTTCCAATTAATTTTAGCGTCAAATGTGCCAAGCTGACTTGAATATCTTATAGAATCCATCATAATAATAAGCCCGCAGCGATTCTTGCTGACTTTACGCGATGGGGTGTTCTTAAACAATCAAAGGAGTTCCTGCGTTTTTCAGCGGGAACGCCTAATAAGCCCGTTTGTTATGTCAGGAGTTTTTAGAATGAGTAAGGCGAGTATGAAAG
>Ga0155613_1089_pt1 | contig 16614 bp, 18 predicted proteins | sample RifCSPhighO2_12_FD_107270 | JGI IMG/M metagenome (GOLD analysis project Ga0155613, IMG submission 107270) | Gammaproteobacteria bacterium RIFCSPHIGHO2_12_FULL_37_34
GAAAAAATTATTTCCTAGTCGCTAAAATAGTGCGAAAATTCAGGGGGTATTAATTCACCGAGAATTGCTGACATACAATCCCACAATCTCTTCTCTAGAAATTTTATGTGGTCTGCCTATGGCATGATTAGGACTTGAATTCGCAAATGCAGCATCAATTAAATCTTTTTTTCCAAACAATAATCCTACTCCTTGCGGACCATGTATCATTTTTCCACCACTGATTGTTACTAAATCAGCGCCTTCGTCTATATATCGTCGCAAATTTGATTTGGGAGGCAGCATCGCCGCAGCATCAACAATAACTGGAAGATTATATTTATGTGCAATATCAACTACTTTCTTCAAACTAAGACCAACCTTGGAAATTCTTGGTCCTAATAAGTAATTAACTGCAACAGTTTTTTCATTAATTGCGGCTTCTAGTTCTTCAGGTAAACAGCCATTAATATTACCAACTTCAATAAGTTTTGCGCCGGTAAAGGTATACATATGGCTATATGATCCTACATGAATTTTTTGTACAATTAATTCATCCTTCATTCCTGCTGAATTAGGTAGTTGCCTAACTTTAGTTATATTCATTCCTGTCATACAAGCTGCTATAGATAAAACAACTCCACTGGCTGCTCCACTAGTTACCATACCGGCTTCAGCACCCGTAATTTTTGCAATATATTCACCAACCTTGCGATTAAGCTCTTCAATACTAACAAAAGATTTTGATGCAAGCTCCATAGCTTTGAAAACTTCTGGATGTGATCGTGTACCACCATGTGTTGTTTTTGTTCCAGCGGCATGTATCACTGGAATAACACCCAATTCTTTATATATTGGATTATCTAACATATTTTGCATTTTTCATCCCCATTAGGCACGTTGTTCAATTTCAATGAATTTATCTTTTATATCACCAGTATATTGTAGGCGTGGCCTAAGTAAGATATTCTTATTTTTTTGCTCTATAATATGTGCAACCCATCCACAAGACCGATTGGCAATAAAAATAGGTACAAGCATATCTTTTTCAAGCCCCATCAATAAATAAGAAATACAAGCATAAAAATCAACATTGACATTTATTCCATGCTCAATATAACCGCTCATTTCTGCTTTAACTGCTTCTAAAATTTCTAATAGTCTTGCATTACCATATTTTTCACTGAGAATTTTAGCATTTTCTTTCAATGGCTTCGCTCTGGGATCTTCTGTACGGTAAACCCTATGACCAAAACCAAAAATGGGTGCTTTCTTTTTTAATCTATTTTGAATATAACTTTTCACTTCATTTGCATCATGCATTTCTTGAAGCATTTGTACAACACCAAGCAGCGCGCCTCCATGTAAGCACCCTGAAAATGTCGCTATTGCAGAAGTGATAGCATTACCTAATTCAGCTTCTGTGCTTGTAGTAATTCGTGCCGCAAAAGTTGACGCATTAGAATCATGCTCTGCCTGCAAAATCATGTTTTGCTCAAAAATCCGAATAACATCGGTTTCTGGGATTTTTCCAAGAAGCATAAAAAGAAGATAAGCTGCTTGAGATAATTTTTCAGGCGGCTGTGGTAAATCTTTGTTATTTTTAAACGCAAGATATGTTCCAATGATTGTTGGTATTTTAGCAATATATGCAATACCTTGATCTTCGACAGATAAATCGGCCAATGTTTCTGATAAGTGAGAAGTAATAGTACGTAAAACATTTGTGGCTGTTTGATTATTAACTAATAATTTAATAACAGAAACTGTACTGTCAGATAACTTGCGAAACAATTCAATTTTTTTCTGGAAAATATTTAGAGCCTTTTTATTAGGAAGATCGCTATAAATTAATAAATAAGCCACTTCTTCATAACTTGCTTGCTTAACTAAATCATCAATTGAATATCCACGATGAAACAGTTTTCCATTTTTAGCATCAATAAAAGTGATCTCACTTTCATCAAAATATATATTAGTAAGCCCTCTGTGGATAATATTAGATTTTTCATTATCTTTAATTGAATTTTTCTGTGAAAAGTTGGATGTTGAACATTTAGAAATATAGGACACAATCTCACTAACTGACGTAAGTTCTAAAACTTGATCTTGACCGATTTTAACATCAAAATTTTTCTCAATCGCAAGCATAAGATTTACGTGCCCCATCGAGTCCCACTGCATAACACTTTGGTAGCTCAATTCAGAATTAATAAACTCCATAGGGATCAATAATGTATCTGCTACGATTTTCCAAACAGTTTTTTCATCGTTCTGTCCGTCGACTTGAAAATCATTTGTTCCTCGGTTTGGCATATCTAGCTCTTCTCTGTTCAAGCAATGGAAAATCACAGGAGTATTAGAATATACCTTCGAGTAAAAATCAATTCATTTTTAATTCATTTCTAATTTTTTTATTCAATGGTTAAAAATTATGCTTCGCTTCAGCAATAACACCACAAAGTTTAACTCTCTCATTAATAGTTAGTTCTTTAATTCCTTGAGAAAGCGGCATTAGCGTATCCTGTTTTTTTTCTCTAGATAATTGCCCGACTACAATCTGATTTTTATTTGTAAGCAAAGCTAAAACAAAATCACCTTCTTTTGGCATGCGAGTATAATCAATTATAATGACTGTTCCTTTTCTAAATTCAGGCAAATAATCAACATTACTGATCTTCAGCGCAAAAGCAGAACCTTTTATTCCAGATTCAGAAGTAATCCAATTTCTTTCTGTTTTAAAATTGGGATCTTTTATAATTTCAGGCCAATATGCAATTTCCATCCAGTTGAGCAATGGAACAATTTTTTTAGTTGCGGTTGTAACAGCAAAGGAACCAGAAATGCGATCTTTAGGGAGAGGTATTCGTCCTAACATTTGATCTGGGCTAATATTAAAAAACTCAGCCAAGGGCTCGATGGATTCTATTCTTGGGTTAGGTGTCATACCGGAAAGTATACGGTGAATAGTTGGCTGAGGAACACCCGTCCTACGGGAAAGCTCTCCTTCACTCATATTTCCAATATCTTGCATTAAGTATCGAAGAACTGAACTGGGTGAACCATGATAACGTTCAGCTTCAGAAATATATACACTCTGTAATGGGCTATCAACAAGCAAATGGTCGACTGACACATCAAAAAACTCCGCTATTTTTCTAATAATCCTTTGATTAGGTTTATATATTTTCCCAGCAAGTAAACGAGATAAAGTAGGTTGATAAATCCCAACACATCTTGCAAGTTGTGATTCATTTGCAATGCCATTTATCATCATTAAATTCGTAATTTTCACGCTTAAAGAATTCATTTCTCAATCTCTACTTCCAGTATTTGCAAACCTTTCCAGCGTATAAGGATCAAAATTAGTATATCGTTTATTTGAATCCATCACTTCATTATTTTTTAAGAAATTAATAATAATATACGTTGCCGGAACAAAAGCAACTTCAAATAATACTTTAATAATATATTGAGAAAAAATTAATCTCAACACATCAGGATGATGTGCCTTACCAAAATAAAAAGAAACAACCCAAATCAAAGAAGTAACAAGCTCGCCTAATGCTGTTGAGCCAATTAATCGCATCCATAGGTATTTTCCCTGCGTATAAGTTTTTAGTCTATCCAAAACATAACAATTGACATAATCGCCAAGAATAACAGCTATCACCATCGACATGCTCAAGCGAAACACACTTCCTAAAACATCTGCATAATATTGCGGGTGTTGAACAGTGGACGCCGCTTGCATTCGAAGTCCAAAATCAATTAAAACAGCAAAAAATATTTCCCCTATTAAATAATATAAAATAAGTTGTCTTGCACGTTGAAATCCATAAACCTCGGTAACTATATCCCATAAAAAGAAAGTCAACGGGAAACTCCAGATACCACCGGGCAACAAAAATGGCCCTAAAACAATAGTCCTTGGGCCTAATACATTAGCAGCAAGTTGTGCGGTAATTAGTAAAATCGCAAATAGCGAGTAATATTTTAAATATGTTTTTTCTTTTAGGAAGCTCATATTAAATTTTATCTTTATTATTTTTGACCTGTAAAATTTCTCGTAATTCAGCTTGAAGTCGCTTCACTTTTCTACTTTGTATTTTCTTTTCCATCAGCCGACCATAAAAGCATACCAATTTCGCCGACATCCTCTCGGCTAAAACAGCTGAGTATCTGCTTATCTTTAATAAGTTTCGTGATATGCATTTTCAAAACAGGCTTTCGTTTGCCTCCTACCCGATAAGCAACCACTAAGTCAGATTCATCTTCAAGATAGGTAAAGCCCTCAACGACAAAAACATCCTGATAAAACATGACAGTAAATGCTTTTATAGTAGTAGCAATATATCTACCTAATGTTATCTTTTCCTTCATTGCATGAGATTTCATGACGATCGACTCGCTAACAAAAACTGCAAAGTATTCTAACCCATTTAGAGAAAATAGCAATTCATTTTCAATTCAACCTATTTTTAGTAGCTTTATTTCAAGCTGTTTAGCCCCTTACCCTGCCCTAAATTTAATTATTACGAAATTTATTGACAAAATTAATCAACTTCTATGAGAATTAATTCTCATAGAATACTGCCATTCACTACGGCAGCAAGAGGATGGTTATGATTCAATTCTCATGAAGAGGTAAAACATGAGCAAAAATATCCTTAAAGAAAAAGACGCATCGGAATATATAGGAATGAGTCGAAGTTTTTTACGGCAAGATCGCATGAACGGTGTTTTAGCATCACGAACACCAGGACCGAAGTTCTTAAAAATTGGTCGCAGTATTCGTTACCTTAAAGAAGATTTAGATACCTGGCTAATGCAGCATCGTATTGATCGTCCATGTTAAATTAACACGTGCCTTCATTTTCAAAAGTATTGATTGCGAGTTGATAATAAAACTCTTTAGTATTCATTGCAGGAATAGTGGATTTAAGAGCTGGGTCATTGTTAATTATATTTATAACAGTATTTGCAAATTTCACACTTCTGTCATGAATATTTTTTAGAAACACTTGATATTGTAGTACGTTTTCTTTAGTTGGATTAAGAAAAGCTCTGGCTTTAAGTTCACAATATCTATGCTGTATTTTAGGTATTTCTAGGCTCGCATCATTCTTACTATCAATCTCTTGGGCATATGATACTCCAGATAACAACATAATCGATATTACTAACATCCAATAATAAAATACATGTTTCATAATTATTCCTCCTAAAATCGGTTTTTTAATATATATCCTGGGTTACTAATTTTGCCACTGCATTTGCCTTATGTTCAGGCGCTAAATGAGCATATCGTAACGTCATTTTTATATCTGCATGCCCAAGTAATTCTCGCACCGTATTAAGATCAACCCCAGTCATCACTAATTTACTAGCAAAATGATGTCGCATATCGTGCCAACGGAAATTTTTAATATCTGCCTTTTCTAAAATCCTCACCCAAGATTTTTTAACTTGGCCAAAAGCTATGCCAGTTTTGGCATTAGAAAAAACCAATCCGTTGAAATGATTGCCATGCTGTTGCCAATCTTTTAATGCTTGTAAAGCAACGGTATTGAGTGGTACATGACGAGTTTTACCATTTTTTGCACTATTTCCTTTCACTGTAAGTAAAGCATGCGTGAAATTAATATCATCCCAAGTAAGATTAAATAATTCCCCACGACGTAACCCAATATTTAAAGTAACTAAAATCATTGGTGACATATAATCAGCAAAGATAAATTGTTGAAGAGTAGGCAAACAATCATAATTTCGCTCTCTTCTCCATTGGTTTCCACGCTCTCTTTTTTCTTTTAATTCCTCATCACGTAATCTTAATGTATTTTTTAATTGGTTTTCTTCGTTTTTATCGAGATATCTGACTTTAGCAACAGAATCGACCTTAAATGGCTTTAATTTGGTTAATGGATTTTCAGAAATAAATTCCCATTCAACAGCCTTGGAAAGCATCGATTTTAAAATAACAATATCTCTATTAACGGTGGATGGATATATCCCATTATTTATTCTGCCCGTCCGCCATTTTTCAATAACAATTGGCGTTAACTCACCTAATAATCGATTACCAAATTCCTTTACAAAATTTACTCTTAATCGCTTTAAATCGGCAATCCCATTTTTTCTATTGGCCTTACGCCAATTCTCATATTCATCAGAAACAAATTGTTCTAATGTAAGCTTATTCCTCTGATGTTCTTTTGGCAAAAGCCCCATCACCGCTTGGCTTAAAATTTGCTTTGCTTTATCTCTTGCCTGAGCTGGTGTAATAACTCCAACCTGTCCAATATTAATTCTTCTACCACGATTATATTGGCAAACATATGACATTTTACCTGTAGGTGTTACACGTATTAAAAACCCTTTTAGATTAACATCACGTACATCATACTGTCTTTCTTTTGGTTTTAGTTTATGAACAAGGCTATTCCCAATGATTGCTTTCATCATGATCATCCTTACTCTGGAGTGCAGTTGGAGTGCACCGTGAGTGTATTACAAAGCATTTTCATAAACAAGAATAAAACTAAAAATTAATAAAAATCATATTTTTATAGATTATTCTTATCATTAATGTTCATGGAGATATATTGCAAAATATGATTAATTAGCTTTCGGGAGGCAGATGTCGCAGGTTCAAATCCTGTCACCCCGATTAATATTTTCTCTTTCATCTCCCTTCTTATCCGTTCTTTTGATAAACTAATTAAATGAGGTATATCGTGATTTCAGTATTACTGATACATTAATTGTTGGATTCATGACAAAACGTAAATCTAGTTTACAATACATTTCAATTGATTTATTAATTCGTGGCAAACACCAGCCACGTAAATCGTTTGATCCTATAAAATTAAAAGAACTTGCTGATTCCATTAAAAGTACCGATGGATTATTACAACCCATTGTTGCAAGACCCAATCAAAATGGGCAATATGAAATCATTGCTGGTGAAAGGCGATGGCGTGCTGCTCAACTCGCTGGTTTAACTGAAGTAAGCTGCTTAGTCTATCCTTATTCTGATGAACAAGCTCTACAAGCTGCAATTATAGAAAACATCAATCGAGCTGACTTAAATCCAATTGAAGAAGCTGAAGCTTATCAACGATTAATTGATGAATTTCAATATTTACATGAAGAAATAGCAGCATCTATAGGCAAATCACGAACTGTTATTACTAATTCTCTACGTTTACTCAAACTTGATCCGCGTATACAGCAAATGTTAATAGATAGCAAATTATCAGAAGGCCATGGCAAAATCTTGGCAAGCCTTGCCATTCACCAACAAATTGAACTTGCTGAGCGTGCTGCAGAGAAAGCATGGACAGTTCGTAAATTAGAAATGGAAGCTAAAAAATTACAACAATCTGATCAACCTAATCAAGAACCTTATAGCGATGCTAATCTTAAAAAATTAGAAATAGCGCTCTCAGAACATATTGGTAATCGCGTTAACATTGAATATGAGGAACGTGGTGGTGGTTATTTACAAATTCGTTTTAATAACATTGATGAATTAGAAGGCCATTTTAACAAGATAGGATTTAAAGAAAAATTATAAATCCAAACTAGCATCTTGTAGTATTGCTTTTGCATTCAATCTTTCTAAACTTTTCTCAATACGTCGCATGCCTTTATCAATACTTTTTTGGCGCGTACTTAACTGTGGATTGAGTACCGTCGTAGCATGATTAATATGTTCAATATAGCGAATCAGCATCGATGAAGGAAAAAATATCATTTTATATCCTGCATCCCTTAACCGTTTATGGATGATTTTACCCGCAACCATATCACCATCGGCAAAATATAGATTTAATTTTTTTAGAAGTCGCGTACGATACATTGCGCAATGGCTACGCAAATAATAATAATTCTCGCCTATCCCTTGCAAACCATGTTTTTCTTTACCAATCACGCTATAATAAATTCGTTGAATACTGTGCTCAACCAATTTTAACAATTGCCGCCAACTTGGTTTCAATTCCAACTTCCATGAGCCAACACCTGCAATATGAGGATCTTTTTCAATCTGAGTAATCAGAAATTCTAGCCAATCTGGGCGCTTCACTAAGGTATCTGTATGAATAGATAACACATAAGGAGTCGTCACTCTTGCAAGTGCCATATCGAGTGCTCGCGCATGTGATTGCGTTGGTGATTCACCTAAAATAGCTTTTCGTTCTACTAATTCAATCCAAGAAAGTTTCCTAAGATAGTTAAGGGATGCATCTTGTGAATCATTGTCTACAACAATAATTTTTGCTTTATTAAAATCAGTATGCCGACGCAATAGGCGTAAGCACAGTGTCGTGAGCTCCAATGTTTTATAATGTGGAATTAAAATAGTTACCATTGGCTGTGTCGGAATAGTTGTCATTATGATCACTCTAGTTGTGAGTTCATCTTGCTAACGATTATAATATGTCTCTCATAAAAACTATAGGATCTATACCTCATGAAAGGCATTATTTTGGCAGGAGGATTAGGAACACGTCTCTACCCTGCCACTCACTCGATCAGCAAACAATTGCTGCCTATTTATGATAAGCCCATGATTTATTATCCCTTATGCACACTATTACTTGCAGGAATTTCTGATATTTTAATCATCACCACACCACATGAACAACCCTTGTTTCAACGATTATTGCAAGATGGATCCCAATTTGGCATTCATTTGTCTTATACGATACAAACTCATCCAGAAGGAATTGCGCAAGCTTTTCTCCTTAGCGAAGCATTTATTCAACACTCTTCTGTTTGTTTGGTACTCGGTGATAATATTGTATATGGTGATGGCTTATCGCAAAAATTACAAGAAGCAGCCAAACAGACATCTGGTGCAACTATTTTTGGTTATGCTGTTTCTGACCCTACACGCTATGGCATCATTTACTTCGATAAAACAAATCATCCTAGTCATATTATTGAAAAACCAACTGATTCCCTTTCAAATTATGCTGTCATTGGTCTATACTTTTATGATTATCACGTCGTTGATATCGCCAAACAACTGCAACCCTCAGCGCGTGGAGAATTAGAAATTACTGATATCAATAATTATTATTTAGGAGTTAATCAATTGCGCGTTGAGAAATTAGGGCGTGGAATTGCTTGGCTAGATATGGGAACACATCAATCCATGTTAGAAGCAGCTAATTTTATTCATGTGCTCGAACAACGCCAAGGATTGAAAATCGGTAGCCCAGAAGAAATTGCCTGGCGAATGGGGCTTATTTCTTCTGAACAACTCGAAAAACTCGCTACTCTACAGTGTAAAAACAGTTATGGTGAATACTTATTAAACCTTATCACGTCGTAATCTATGGATATTATTCAAACTCCATTAAGCGGGCTCCTTGTCATCCAACTGAAGTTATTTCACGATCATCGCGGATATTTTTTGGAATCATTTCAAAAAAACCGTTATAACGAATTGGGTATTCCTGATTTTATCCAAGATAATGTTTCACATTCTAAACAATCTGTTTTACGCGGTTTACATTATCAACTACCCCACCCTCAAGGTAAACTCATTTGGGTTATTCGCGGTAGCATTTGGGATATTGCACTTGATATCCGCATCCACTCTCCCACTTTTGGTCAATGGTATAGTTTAGAATTAAGCGATAAACATCTCACTCAACTTTATGTTCCAGCTGGATTTGCTCACGGATTTTGCGTGTTATCTGAATATGCTGATGTTTACTATAAATGTACAGATTTTTATATGCCTATGTACGAACATGGTATCGCGTGGAATGATCCACACTTACATATCCCTTGGCCAGTTAAACATCCTATTTTATCACCTAAAGACAATCTGCTTCCTACATTAGATGGGATTCCACGTGAACAACTCTTTACCTAAATTATTAGTAACCGGAGGAAACAGCCAATTAGCATGTGCATTACGTAGTCATCCTGCTGCAACAGTTAGTACACTCGTTTCTTGTACTAAAGAACAATTGGATATTACTCATACCCCATCTATAAAACGCGCCATTAAACGATACCAACCCGATATAATTATCAACACTGCTGCTTACACAGCAGTAGATAAAGCAGAGAAAAATCAGAAACAAGCTATGCAAGTAAATGACATCGGCGCAAAAAATCTTGCTCTTATTTGTGAAGATCACCATATTCTACTCATCCATTTTTCTACCGATTATGTATTCGACGGTTCGCAAGCACATGCCTATCAAGAAATTGATTCAACCAATCCTATCAACGTATACGGTTTAAGTAAATGGCTAGGCGAATGCGCAATACGACAACATGCTTCACAACACATTATTTTACGCATCAGTGGTTTATTTAGTGAATACGGCAATAATTTTTTAAAAACCATTTTACATTTAGCTCATAAAAAAAATGAATTGCAAATTGTATATGATCAAATCACTTGCCCCACTTATGCTGGTGATGTTGCAACTGTATTATTCCATATGATGAAAAAATTGGATCATTTTGGTACGTATCATTATTGCAATACACCATCTACTTCGTGGTACGATTTTGCTATTGCAATTATGAAAGAAGCTAGAAAATATAGCGTATTGCCTTTAAAAAAAATTCATAGCATTACTAGTGCACAATATGCTGCTTTAGCTAACCGTCCTACTTGTTCCAATTTGAATTGTGATAAAATTTACCATGACTATGGCATTGCTCAATCATCCTGGCAACAACATGTTACTCACGTGGTACGTAAATTATTTTTATAATTTTAAAAGTAAAATCGCAAGGAACCCAAGAAAAAAAGATAACGTAATCAAAGCTGAGTCTTCGCCTTCATGCGCCTCAACCAAAAGCTCTTCTGCACCCAGATACAATAGAGCTGCTACGCCAAAAGCTATCATTTCAACCATCCAAATCTGTGGAAGTGAATTAGTAATAGCAGCTCCTGCAAAAGCACCAATTGGCATCATGATGGCAATGACCACCATCCATAACATGCTGTGCGAGAATGTGACTAAATGATCTTTCAATACCATCGCTGTTGAAATACCTAAAAAAAGTAAACAAGCACTAAGTGCGATAGTAATCAACATACCGCTTTCTCTTCCTGCAACAAAGGATACGCCAATTAACAATCCATCGACAAAAACATCTATCCATACTGCAAATATTAATCCGAGTGGTAGTTTATTTTGTACCGTTTCACGCTCCATACGACTAGTAAATTCCATTAATGAAAGCATGACGATAATGCCAGCTACAAATCCTCCTGCAACTGTCCAGGTTGATTGGCTATTTAGAATCTTTGGTAATAAATCAACAGATACTGCGCCAAATACAATCCCGGCGACTAAATGTTGTGTAACACTCTTGCTCCTTGCTTGAAAAGTGTAAATGGATCCAACCCATCCTCCTATCATCATACAAATAGATGGAATCAATGCAAACAGTGTGACTTCTAAGATGGTAAGATTCATGTTAAGTTCCTTCAGTAAGAAATCCGCAAAGCAAGCTTTCGGGTTTACATTATGAATATACTATAACAGGAGTAGCTAAATGAATCATTATCAACCTCATCACTTATTAGTGACAGGTGGTGCAGGTTTTATTGGATCGCATTTTATTCGTTATGTATTAACATCTGATCCAACAGCAAAAATCGTCAATCTAGATAAACTCACTTATGCAGGTTCTTTAGAAAATTTAAAAGATCTAGAACATATTGAACGTTATCATTTTTGCCAAGGTGATATCACAGACATCCATTTAGTCAAGCATGTTCTTAGCCATCATCATATCGATACAATCGTACACTTCGCTGCAGAGAGCCATGTTGATCGTTCTATTGCTGCCCCAAGCACTTTTGTTGAAACCAATATCATGGGTACATATATATTGCTCGAAGCAGCGCGTTATCATTGGTTCGAAGTAGAGGGACGTTCATCTTCACAATGTCGCTTTCATCATGTTTCAACAGATGAAGTATATGGATCCTTAAAGAAGAATGCTAAAGCATTTACTGAACAAACTGCTTATCAACCGCGCTCACCTTATTCTGCTAGCAAAGCAGGTTCAGATCATTTAGTCTATGCTTATTATCATACCTATGGCTTACCTATCACCTTATCACATTGTTCGAATAATTATGGGCCTTATCAACACCCAGAAAAATTTATTCCAACTATTATTCGTTCTTGCCTCAATCATCAAGCTATTCCTATTTATGGAAAAGGAAAAAATATTCGTGATTGGTTATATGTTGATGATCATTGTCGTGGCATGTTAGACATCATCAAACGCGGAAAAATTGGCGAACAATATAATATGGGTGGAGATAATGAATGGGAAAATATCGCCTTAGCACATTATATTTGTAACCAACTAGATACACTTGTTCCATACAAACAACCTTATCAATCATTACTTCAATTCGTTCTTGATCGGCGAGGACACGATTTTCGCTACGCGATAGATAGCGGTAAAATGAAAGCGGCGCTTCTTTGGCAACCAGAGGTTTCGTTTGAATTGGGCATAAAAAATACGGTTGGGCATTATTTGAGCAGACACATGAATGATGTTGTATTATAACTTTAATTCATTCACAATTAGTGGTTTTTGATAAACAATACTCGCGTTAAACGAATTTTCTGAGGAATGAATATGAAATTTTCTTTTTTATTTCTAATAACAACAAGTTTATTAATGGCAAGCTGCCAATCACTGCATAACATCAGCCAACAACAGCAAATGAATTCTTTACAACAATATGGTTTAATTAAACCAGCAAAACAAACTATTGCTATGCAATTGCCAGTTGGAATGAAATATTGGAAAATAGCTGATCAATCCATCACATCCAAAGGTATCGTGATAAAAACTATACCAAATGAAGCCAGCAGCTTAGCTGATACCAACGAAACCATCCGAACGGAAATTATTCCTTATGCTAATGATCCTGGATTAACAGCGAGAAAACTAGCAGAACAAGCTATCACTGGTGCAAAAAAATATTGTCAGCAAATCGATGGAAACATTGTAAATCAAAATACACAATCAGTCATATATACATTAACCGCCAAGAAATGTACCAATGGCCCCGATCAAATACAAACCACAAAAATATTTAATGGTATAGATGCAATTTATTTTACTCGTTATACAGCCAAAATTGGCTTTGTTTCATCTGCTAAATTAAATGCTATGTCACGTGTGATTCGTGCATCGCGATTAATCGCTAACCCCGAGTATCGTTAAAACTCAAGCTTAATCAATTTAGATCGGCCACGTGGTATGAAACCACGTGGCCGACCCAAGGGGGAGAGCTGCGCCACTCCCCCTTGGGCATCCCCCATTGCTTTGTCCAGCGGCTTGCCGCTGGAAATATATTTAAGTATTGCTAAATTGCCTTCCAAAATTTGGAAGGCAAACAATTCTTGCAACGTCACCCAACGTAATTCTTGCTTTTCTTTACTTTGTGGCTTGCCCTTGTAGGTAAACACTTGCCACATCTCAAGCAAAACCTTCTTATCAGGATACGTATGAGAATGTTGAAACCAAAATTCTGCATGAAGAACATGAATACCTAATTCTTCGCGTAATTCGCGTTTAAGTGCATCCACACCACTTTCATGAGACTCTATCTTGCCACCAGGAAATTCCCAATAACCACTATAAGGTTTACCTTCAGGTCGCTTAGTAATAAGAATTTTATTTTCTTTTCGAAGAATACCAACAGCGACGTTTATAATAAATTTACTCCAACCTACCATGACAATGCTTATATTTTTTCCCCGAACCACAAGGACAGGAGTCGTTGCGACCAACTTTTGGTCCCGCACGAGTAAATGGTGTAGGCGGAATTTGCGCAAGTTGAGATGGCTCTTGAACCGCTTCATTGGGATGATGAAGTGCATCGTAAGCGGTATGTTGATACTCTATTTGTTGTTGGTGAAGCGCTTGACGACGCTTTTCTTCCATTTGTATAACATCTTGTTCTACTTTCACTTCAAATTTACTTAAAGCAGAAATCACATCATAATTTACTCGATCTAACAATTGAGCAAATAATTCGAACGATTCACGTTTATATTCTTGTTTAGGATTTTTTTGCGCATAACCACGCAGATGAATGCCTTGGCGCAAATAATCCATTGCTGCTAAATGTTCACGCCAAGCAATATCTAAGGTTTGCAACGTAACTGCTTTTTCAAATTGACGCATAATAGTTGCACCAATGTGCGCTTCTTTTGCTTGAAAAGCTTCTTTAAAAGCAGCATGAATACGTTCTGTGATACGTTCTGCATGCAACGCATGATCTTGATCCAACCACATTTGTATAGGCAATTTCAAATTGAAATCATTAGCCAATACTTTTTCTAAATTCACACTATCCCATTCTTCTTCCATGCTATGCAATGGTATATAGGTATGGATAATGTGATCCATCACCGCTGTGCTCATGTCTGTAATTGTATCTGCAATGTGTTCTGCAGCTAATAAACTATCCCGTTGCTGATAAATAACTTTACGTTGTTCATTAGCAACATCATCATATTCTAGTAATTGTTTGCGCATATCAAAATTATATGCTTCTACTTTACGTTGAGCATTCTCAATGCTTCTTGATAGCATACGCGATTCCAATGCGACGCCCTTTTCCATACCAATGCGTTGCATAATAGCATTTAAGCGCTCACCCCCAAAAATACGTAATAAATTATCTTGTAGAGAAAGATAAAATCGTGATTTGCCTGGATCACCTTGCCGTCCTGAGCGCCCTCGCAATTGATTATCAATACGGCGAGATTCGTGGCGCTCTGTTCCTAATACATATAACCCACCTGATTGAACAACCTCATCATGACGTTTTTGCCAAGCTATTTTGCGTTGCTCCACTTCTTCAGTGGGTGGCTGATCGAGCGCTTTTAATTCTGCTTCTAAATTACCGCCTAAAACAATATCCGTTCCCCGACCTGCCATATTAGTAGCAATAGTAATCGCTCCTGGACGCCCAGCTTCCGCAACAATTTGTGCTTCTTTTTCATGAAACTTTGCGTTTAATACTTGATGCGGAATTTTTTCACACTCGAGCAAACGAGACAAATACTCTGAGGTTTCTATTGAAGTTGTTCCAACTAAAATGGGTTGTTTGTTTTTATAAGTAGCGTGAATATCTGCAACAATTGCAGTAAATTTTTCTTCAGAAGACATATAAACAAAGTCAGGCAAATCATTCCGCACCATCGGTTTATGTGTAGGGATCACCACTACTTCTAATCCATATATCTGTTGAAATTCGTAAGCTTCAGTATCTGCTGTGCCTGTCATCCCAGCTAATTTTTCATATAATCGAAAATAGTTTTGAAAGGTAATCGATGCGAGTGTTTGATTTTCTTGATTGATTTTAACTTTTTCTTTAGCCTCAATCGCTTGATGTAAACCATCCGACCAACGTCGTCCCGGCATGGTTCGACCTGTATGCTCATCTACAATCACTACTTCATCCTGTTGCACGATATAATCAATATCGCGATGAAATAAAGTATGCGCTCGTAATGCTGCGTAAATGTGATGCATCAACACAATATTATGTGCATCATAAAGACTCTCTCCCGATTTGATTAAACTAGTACTAGCTAAGAATTCCTCAACATGTTGATGGCCTTCCTCTGTCAAAAACGCTTGTTTAGATTTTTCATCTAAACTATAGTCTCCTCGCCCATCTTTTTGTTCCTGCTTTTTTAACTTAGGAATAATCGTGTTGATATCCACATATAAATCGATACTATCTTCGGCTGCTCCAGAAATAATAAGCGGTGTACGCGCTTCATCAATCAAAATAGAATCCACTTCGTCTACAATTGCATAATGCAACCCTCGTTGGACTTTTTCGTTTAAGTGAAAAACCATGTTATCGCGTAAATAATCAAAACCAAATTCATTGTTTGTGCCATAAGTAACGTCGGCAGCATAAGCCTGTTGCTTCTCTTGAGGTGACATGCCATGCAAATTAACACCCACTGATAAGCCTAAAAATTCATATAGCGGCCGCATCCATTCTGCATCGCGTTTAGCAAGATAATCATTTACCGTAACAATATGCACACCCTTACCCGTTAAAGTATTCAAATAAGCAGAGAGGGTTGCAACAAGCGTTTTGCCTTCGCCGGTACGCATTTCAGCAATATTACCGCCATGTAGCACCATTCCACCAATTAACTGCACGTCAAAATGCCGCATGGATAAGCTACGTTTTGCAGCTTCACGAGCCACAGCAAACACTTCTGGTAATAGGTCGTCTAAGCTGGTTTGGGCTATTTGTAATCGTTTGCGAAATTCATCGGTTTTAGCACGTAAGGCTTTATCACTTAAAGTGGATAATAATGATTCATAGGTATTCGCAATCTCTACGCTTTTCCACAAACGACGCAAAACTCGCTGATTGCGGCTACCTAATATATTGGTAAATATACGGTTTAGCATCTAAAATCCAAAAAATTAACATCTAAAAAGGAAAGACATTACCTGGTCCAACGATTATCGTCAATGACTCGCTATCTAGGCAGCATTCATCAAAAATTTGATCTTAAGCCAAAAAACCGTTAGATTCAAAAAAAAAGACCCTCATCATAACGATCAAGGATACAATTA
>Ga0155613_1028_pt1 | contig 16382 bp, 18 predicted proteins | sample RifCSPhighO2_12_FD_107270 | JGI IMG/M metagenome (GOLD analysis project Ga0155613, IMG submission 107270) | Gammaproteobacteria bacterium RIFCSPHIGHO2_12_FULL_37_34
CCACCAGATGAAAATTGGGAAAGAAATTTTATTTCGTTTGTTTTATTTTGTGTAAACAAATAAGCTGCTAATGGTTTAGGGCGTGATTTTATCTCAGCTATGACTTGATTAATATGTTCATAGGTTAGTATGGGCAATAATGGACCAAAAATTTCTTCTTGCATAATAGGATCTGACCACGTGATGTTATCCAATAAAGTAGGGGAAATATATAATTTTTCTTGATCGATTTTTCCACCATATAAGATATTTCCGCATTGTGATAGTGCAGTTAAGCGTTGAAAATGGTGTTTGTTAATTACCCGGCTATAGCTATTACTCGTTTCTGGATGTGGGCTATAAAATTGTTCAATTGTTGCAATTATTTTTTTAAGCAGAGCTTGTTTACAATTAATATGGATATATAAATAATCAGGCGCAATGCACGTTTGGCCCGCATTTAAAAACTTAGCCCATACTATTCGTCTAGCAGCAAAATTGAGATTTGATGTTTCATCTACAATACAAGGGTTTTTTCCACCCAATTCTAAGGTAACCGGCGTGAGCTGTTTTGCGGCTGCTTCCATAACGAGTTTACCAATTTTTGTGCTACCGGTAAAAAAAATGTAATCAAATTTTTCTGATAAAATGGCTGGCATTTGATTAGGAGCAGCAGATAATGCACAAATATATTCCGATGGAAAATATTTTTGGATGAGATTTAAAATGAGCTCATGAGTATGCACAGCAATTTCTGAAGGTTTCACCACTACACAATTGCCAGCACTGATTGCCCCAATTAATGGAGAGATCGTTAACATAAAGGGGTAATTCCATGGAGCGATAATTAACACAATACCATAAGGTTCGGAACGAATGACGGAACGCCCTGGCCATAAAAAGAGAGGTGTGAAAACTTTTTTTGGTCGGGCCCATTTTTTTAAATGTTTTATTACATATTCAATTTCTTTTTTGATTAATAACAGTTCAGTGAGCATGCTTTCATTTGGCGCCTTATTTAAATCGAGTTTTAATGCAGTTATTATTTCAGCTTCATGGGTTTGTAATATCGATTTTAATAATTCCAACTGTTGGATGCGAAATGTAATGGGTAAGGTGATGCCTGTTTCAAAAAAGTAACGTTGTTGGTGAATCATCATACTGACATCTTGTATCGGTACCATTCATTTCTCTACTTACTATAGTTGATATATTTTTTTATATATAATAATATATATACATTACAGGAGAAAAACAATGGGTATATTGTTAATGTTGCATGAGAAAGACAATCACAGAATAGATCATTTGAAAAAAGACTTGGGTATTCATAAAAAAATAGATGTGATTAGAGCAGCGCTTCTATTACTTGAAAAAGAGGCAGAACGGCTAAAAAGAATTAAACGTTGGAAGCACGCCACCAAATTGGTTACGAAGAGTAGTTATGAAGTGAATAGGGAATTTCAAAGATATTCAAGGATAAAATCCAAGTGATACTTCCCAAACGTTGGTATATTTATACGATCGATTTAGAACCTGGTGTAGGTACGAAGCCAGGTAAGCAACGTCCTTGTTTAGCCATTCAAGCCAAAGAATTCTCAGAAAACGGTTTGAAGAGTACAGTGGTATTACCTCTAACTTCACAAGTTATTGTTGGTGATGCTTTTCCATTGCGTGTTCATATTCCTCAAGGTGTAGCAGGATTAAAACGTGCAAGCGATGTTTTAATCGATCAAATCTTAGCGTGGGATAATGTTTTGTTTCGTCAAGAATTAGGTTTGTTACCAGATACATTTATTGAAACAGTGAAAACAGCATTAAGAGATTTTCTAGATATATAATCTTCACATCATTCCATACTGTGGGCCGCTGCCACCTTCTGATGGTGTCCACACAATATTTTGTGTGGGATCTTTGATATCACACGCTTTGCAATGAATACAATTTCCACCATTGATTTGTAAGCGCGGTTCATTCTTTTCATTGTAAAGAATTTCATAAACATGTGCTGGACAGTAGCGCTGCTCTGGAGAGTCATATTCGTTTAAGTTAATAGTGATTGGCACGCCATGACGATCTTTTAATTTCAAATGATAAGGTTGATTTTCTTCATATTGTATGTTGCTTAAGTAAACAGAATTCAAGCGATCAAATGTTATTTTATTATCATGTTTTGGGTAAATAATTTTTCGACATTGATTAGCTTTTTTTAGTGTTTCATGATCAGGAAGGCGACGATGTAGTGTCCATGGTGCATTGCCACGAAAAATATAAGTATCGATGGCTGAATAAACTAAACCAGGCCATAGTCCAAAACACATAGCGGGTCGAATATTGCGTGCACGATATAATTCTTGCCATAGCCAGCTTGCTTGTAAATTGGTTGCATAGTCTTTGCATTCTGTTTGATTAGATTGTAAGAATGGAAATAAACTTTCTGCTGCAATCATGCCGGATTTCATTGCATTGTGAATACCCTTTATTTTAGGAACATTTAAAAAACCAGCAGCATCACCTACAATTAATCCACCTGGAAAAGTAAGTTCTGGAATAGATTGTAAGCCACCTTCAATGAGTGTGCGTGCGCCATAAGCAATTCGGTGGCTTTTTTCTAGCAGAGGATAAATGAGAGGATGAATTTTAAAACGCTGAAATTCTTCGTAAGGATTTAAGTAAGGATTTTGATAATCTAAACCAACAACAAACCCAATCGACAATAAATTTTTTCCAACATGATAAACAAACGAACCACCGTAAGTATGATGATCGAGTGGCCAGCCAATGGAATGCATCACTGACCCCACGCGATGTAATGATTCTGGAATTTCCCATAATTCTTTTATACCGAGAGCATAGGTTTGTGGATCAGCATGTTTGCATAACTGATAATGCTCAAAGAGATTTTGTGTTAAGGAACCACGACAACCTTCAGCAAATACAGTTTGTTTTGCACGTAATGCAATGCCAGCTTGGTAAGTTTCTTTTGGTTTACCCCATTTGTCGACCCCTTTATCACCAGTTATGACGCCGCTTACTCGATTGTTATCGTAGATAATTTCACTTGCTGCGAAGCCTGGAAAGATATTGACGCCTAAACATTCGGCTTCAGTTGCTAACCAGCGACAGAATTGCCCTAAACTGATGATGTAATTACCATGATTATGCATTTGACGTGGAGTAGGTAAACGCCATGATTTATTTTTAGTGAGAAACAAAAAGCGATCTTCGGTAACAGGCGTATGGATGGGGGCTTCTTTCATTTGCCAGTCTGGAATCAGTTCATGGAGTGCGCGAGGTTCTAATACGGCGCCAGATAAAATATGTGAGCCAATTTCAGCTCCTTTATCGATAATACAAATAGTTAATGCTTGGTGGTGTTGTTGACTTAACTGCGCTAATCGTATTCCTGTACTTAAACCAGCAGGTCCTGCACCAATAATGACTACATCAAAATCCATGGATTCGCGCGACATATTTTTATTCTCAATACATTTCTACTGCTATCGCAGTTGCTTCGCCACCACCAATACACACGCAAGCCACACCACGTTTTAAAGCATGTTGTTGTAATGCAGCAAGCAAGGTTACTACAATGCGCGCACCGCTTGCACCAATAGGATGGCCCAAAGCACAGGCTCCGCCGTGAATATTTAATTTTTCACGCGGAATTTTTAAATCATGCATCGCTGCAAGTGCAACCACAGCGAAAGCTTCATTGATTTCAAATAAATCGATACTATCCATGGTCCATTTTAATTTTTCCAAGAGTTGTCGCACAGTTGGGATAGGTGCTGTTGGAAAATCAGCAGGTAATTGCGCAGTGCCATGTTGGCCAACGATGCGCGCAAGAGGTTGAATACCACGTTTTTCTGCATCTGATAAACGCATGAGGACAAGAGCTGCAGCACCATCTGCAATAGAACTTGAATTTCCAGCTGTTAGGCTACCATCTTTCACAAAAATAGCTGGAAGTTGTGGAATTCTTTCAGGGTTTACGCTAAAAGGGTGTTCATCTTTTTCAATGGTTTTTTCACCTTCTTTCGTTTGTAAAATAATAGGAGCTATTTCAGTTGTAAATAGTTTTTCTCGAGTAGCATGTTGCGCGCGCTCAAATGAACTGATTGCATAGTCGTCTTGTTGTTTACGGCTAAATCCTAATTGTTTGGCGCATTGTTCGGCAAAATAACCCATGGGTTTTCCTTTATCATAGGCATCTTCTAAACCATCTATCATCATATGATCGTATAGTTCACCATGACCTAGTCGGTAGCCTTGTCTTGCTTTCAATAACAAATAGGGAGCATTGGTCATGCTTTCCATCCCACCAGCAACCATGATGTCGATTGCGCCAGCTAGCAATGTATCATGAGCCAACATAATAGATTTCATACCAGAGCCACATACTTTATTAATAGTGGTACAGGGCGTAGTGTTTGGTACACCAGCGTAAATAGAAGCTTGCCTTGCCGGGGCCTGGCCAAGGCCAGCTGGTAGAATGCAACCCATCATTACTTCGTGAATATCATTTGGTTTTAAATGCGCGCGCGAGATGGCAGTTTTAATCACATGCGCACCCAGTTGTGGGGCAGTAAAACTTTTGAGCTCCCCTAAAAGATTGCCAACAGGGGTTCTAGCGATACTTGCAATCACGATCGGATCCATTTGCATAATTATTCCTATTTAGCGTGAGTATTGTTTATAGCTGCGAGCAAGCTATTTATTAATCCTATCATCCAATTTTTCATTCTTGGATTTTAATTTAAACATTGCTTTAATCTTAGTTAGATCCTCAGAGCTTACGTTAAAACCAGCATTTTTCAATGCTTGTTCAGGATTTTTTTTAAATTCTTCACGGAAAATAAGATTATTTTGCCATGCTTGATAAATTTCTTGTAGGGTGGTCATCTTGCCATTTCTCGATGATGCAAAAAGTTTATTACTAAGTTTTATCTTAACTCGGATGATGCATAGGGTAAATTCATTTTTCTTAAGATTTCCTTAATTTTTCACACCTACACTGGATAAATATTGGACGATAAAACAGGAGGGCAGGTATGGATTACCAAATGCCAACATTAGAATCATTAGCAGTGCTTGCTTGTCGAGAATTACGAGTATGCTATAAAAGAAAAAATATTCAACGGCTATCTTTTATTAGCTTTTATGAAAATTTGGCGAAGAAATTACTTAAAGGCAGAGCAATTGCAAAAATACCACAAAAAGAATGTGAAGATATCCGTAAATTGTTAGGCGCTGCACTTTTATTTGAATACGCATGGATATGGATAAAAGAATATCATGGAAGATCACCAGAACCAGCAGATCATCTTACCAATAGAATGGCTCAATTCACCTATCATTTTTTTAGTCACGATTCAGAGGATTTAGGTAGTCAATTTTACCTCATACTCAAGGAAAAATTAGGTGATACACCGGATCATCCTATTACTTACCGTACTTGTCTAACTGCCGTTAATTATTTATATAACTACATTTGTAACAATCGTTATCAGGGTGATTTCCTACTTGAAAAAGATCGCAGAATTTCAATATGGCAGAAAAAAGGGGTATTGCTTGATCATATTCTCATTCTTCTAAAAAAAATTAAAAAAATGGAATGGGATAGAATGATACCAGAATTTGCTGGTTCACCAACTAAAGCAGCCTTACCCAATAATATTTTGGAAAGTAGCAACCGCTATCGAGAGATTGTGGGGTCGCGATCATACATACGGCAATGGTTAACTAAAAAAAGTCATATTGACGCTTCTCATTTTGTTGATTTCATTAATGAGACATGTATTGAATACTCTACAAATAGAGATGAGGATTTATTAAAACGTATACGTACCGGCGCGCTTTTATATACGTTACTTACGATTTATAACGAGTACTCTGTATTATCACCTTATTATGGCAGCGCTTTGTTTGTGCAATATTTGCATGCATTAAATATAAAAGGTATATGGAAAATGGATATAGAAATGCAAGCGGATGATTTGAATGCTTTGTTAGGTTATGTTAGTGAGATTCGACATCATAAAGATTATGTCAGGCTAGTTGAAGCATGGAAAGAGAAAGGTTTGGAGCTGGATAATTATCTTAAACAGGTTATTAAAACAGTGCCAGAACAACAAGTGCAATTACAATCACCATGGTGGTATGAAACTCTTTTTAATTATTCCGTACAATATGGAGCAGGCGCCACAGCTGTTCGTTATGGGTTGCCTGCACTTGGTCGTCTTGCTATTGGTAGTATGTCTGGGCCAGTTGGCATTATTTTCTATATTGCAGGCAGCACTATTTTTCTAACTCAATTAGGGATGATTGTGAGCAAGAATATTATTCCGCGCGCTGTGCTATATGTGTATGGCTGTGTACTTGAGAAATTGGGAAACAAAGCAACTACTATAGCAAGCCATGTTGCTAAATCTGCTAACAAAAAATTACAATCATCATTAGGATATCAGCAATTAAGCCAAGAAGATCAAGATGAATTAGAAGATTTTATTCAAAACACCTTATTAAAATTACCATATGGCGTGTTATCTGATGATGAAAAAGAGCAAATTCGTGTTGTATTTGGATATGGAAATAAACAAGAGATGGAGCCCTTGTCATCGGTTGATCTGGAATTAGATGAATTTGTGGAAATAAATGCCTGTCGTCCGTTTTATATCTAGTTAACATGAGTATCGTCTAAGCCAAGGTTGATAAACCATCCCGTACAAGAAAAAATTATTTAACTAGCACAAGAAAATTGACCAATCGTTTGGTTATTCGCAGCCTTCGAAACAGCTTGCTTTTCATTTTAAATCGATCTATCCTCTGTAGGCTTTTGAAAACATACTAACTAAAAAAGGAATAAAAATAATGGAGACTCGAAAACGACATATCCTCTCTCAATCTACAGAATATCTTACCAATTCAGAATTAACTAGTATTATATTAAGTGCAAGTGCGGCAATTTTGTTACTTGAAGCCGCTAAACCATCTCGTACAAGAAAAGATTATTTAACTAGCACGGGTTATATCGGACTTTTATTGCTAGGATTCATTTATATCAGTTTAGTAAAAAAATATTTTATTGACGTTCAAAACGAAAACATGCTTAATCAATTAAAATCTGATTTTCACGTTAAAAGAGATCGTGTTTATGAACGGTATGTCGATATGTGGAATTATAGAAATTATTTACGTGGATATACTTGTAGGGAACTAGAGGGAGACGATTTAAATTGTAAAGCTATTTTTTCTTACAAGAGATGCGATGAGATTCAATATAGTTTTTGTACTGAGATGAGATACTTATTAGCAAATCTTAATCAATTCGAGCCTGATTCGAGTCTTTTAGTTACCCTATTACCAGGAATACTCCTTGCTTTATATGCCTTTTCTCAATTAATTAAGACTGAGCGAGACCGTTACCGTTTAGACTTTCACAATGTTCATTTAACTGATGCGCAAAAACAGCAAATTAAATCGGCTGGGGCAAATTTAAAATTGAATATATCGGATCATGCGAATATTAATGATGTTATCAGTGCTTTTGATGAGCGTATAAACCAATTGAAAGGTCTTAAACCACGCAGTATAGGGCAACAATGTTTTGGTTTGTTTAATCACCAACATCATTACGAGATCCCATTCGAGATGGAAAGTAATAAAACTAAATTGAAATATAAACGAATTAGTTAACAAAATAGAAGCTAACCCGTGGTTATTTTGAACAGGGGGCTAGAAGAGCTCCGCCGTTACGTTCTGGCAAACACATCTTTTTGAAATATAAAAAATCTGGAAGAGAGCGACATGGTGGATTAATTCGATATTTTTCCCATGACATTGATATTAAGAATCATGAATGAGACTGCTTATGATGATCAAACCAGGTAATCAGTTGGTCTTTCGATATTTTATTAGCAGCTGCATGATCAATGATATCAGCAAATTCATTAGTATCTTTTTTAAGATTAAATGGATAAAACAATTGATAGTGGTTCAACTCCATAAAAACAGTTGCAGCGATACCTGCTGTACGTTTATTACCATCCAAAAATGCATGGGCTTTTGTCAGAAAGTAACACAATGCTCCTGCAACTTTAGCTATGCCACCGTATTGGAAAGGATAATTGCCTGGATAAAAGGCAGCAGAAATAGCACTATCGATTTTGCCTTTATCCAAGCAGGTATGCCGTTGTCTTTCTTGTGCAACAATATGCTTATTGATTTGAATAACTTGATCAACTGTCAACAACTCTATTTTATTAATATTCATTTATTTCAATTTTTCCAACATATGGGCATGTTTTTTCATCATGCGATTAACCGATTTTTCTACTTTTTTATCGCTTGCTTGCATAGTTTCAACCGATTCGAGAACTTGTTTTTTACTAATAAGCTTTCTGATGGCCATATTAATCAAGCGCGACAAATTAAATTCAGGATTGTGCTGAAGCCAATCATTTACTGGCTTCTTTAAAGCCGTATCCAGCCTGAAGCTGGACGTTTTAGATTTCAAAGGACGAGATGTTTTCATGGGATGTTTCCTCACTGTCTATATACTTCATTGTACTACAAAGTAGTATTTAAAGTAAATCATTTAAAAGAGCAAGATTATGCCTAAAAACTAATCAACTAAGCATTATATTCGCGGCGGACAAATAGGCATTGATATGTGAATGAAATAATACATTGAGAGCACGTTTATCTTCCTGTGTTAGAATATTCTCCCACTGCGTATTTCAGTCGGAACGAACAGTGATTTCATGATTACCCGAACACCTAATTCACGATCACTCGAACGGTAACGCTCCACCGGCACGTTAAAAAAAATATCGCTAGTCTTATCGTAGTCAAAGGCCAACGACGTATTGGTAAAAACAGGAATTTCATTTAGTGGAGAGCTGTGGTAGCTCTGGTGGTGATGGTTGGCGCAAGAATTCTCGTATATCCTGTAATCCGCCACTTTGTAGAAGAAGTTTGATACAAGGATCCCCTTGTGAGGCGATACAACCAATTGCAGAATCGGGTCGAATAATGTTTTCTAAAATAGAAAAAGGAATAACGCTATTTTGATAAAAAGTATAACTCCCGATATTGATATTATTAAAGGAAATAAAAAATCCCTTTTGGCTTACATTCCAATTTGCATAATTTACAGAATCAGGCCGTATCATTTTTAATAAAACTTCTTTATCCCCTTTTGGTAGTTCCATTCTTTTGTAAACTGGATCTGGATTTTTAAAAAATAAATTATCCGTGTATTGACTGAAAAGAGTAAGATAATTAGCATTGGGAATGAATAAATCAGACAATTGAATTTGTTTATTTTCAGTTAAATCATAATTCAAAGTTTTATATGCGCCTCTTAAAGGTTCAAAACGCACGCCTACAATTAAGTGATGATCTGCTTTAATAATAACGATACTATAAAATAGGTTGTATTCCTTAGCTTTATCTTGATTTATATTATTTTTAAATGAAGTTATATATTGTTGAGCAATATCGGTAACAATTTTGTTAAAACCATCTATGCCTTTTTGGTATGGATTGTTGCTAATTTGACTTCGAAGTTTAGGATAGTTTGCGTAAATAGGTTGTTGCTGGTATTTTTCAACGATAGTAAATAAATCAATTTTTACTAAAGCATTTAACCCCGCTACTTTAAATATATTCCCTGCGGCTTGATAAGAATATGCAAGATGAGTGATGCATAAAGCAAAAACGATAACAAGCAGCCTCGTTAACACGAGAATGAGCAACCTACTTTTTTTACCAACTCTGCTTAAATCCATATACAAGCCTTGTTAAAAAGATTCTCAGTACACGACAAAATTTTCGTTTGCCCTGAGGAGATCGATTTTGTTTCCGATCGTGCTTCGAGACGTCGCGCTACGCGCGACCCTCAGCACGATCGGAAACAAAATCGATCGTCTCGAAGGGCCAATGGAAATTTTGTCGTGTACTGAGAAAAAGATCATAAAAATTAGTGTAATGCACAACGGGCATAATATATTGCTTCTTCGCAATCGTCTTTTTCATCCAAGCAAAGAACATTAGCATATGCATCCCACATCTGCTCTGGACGTAGTAGAACCTCTGCGCTTATTGAATTTCCATAGCTGCAACAAAAAAGAGAGAAGTGAGCATTTGCATTTTCATTTTTTAAAGCTTCACGGTAACATTTATTTTCATCAAACAATATTTTTTGATATTTAGCAATAACCATAACCATTTCATCAGTTGATTTCTTTGCCTCTTCTGAATTATCGGGCTGTAGATGTATTTTTACATGAGGCTGTGGCCCTAACAGGCCTATAAAAGTATTAATTTCAACAGGAGTTTCATTTAATATCACTTTTTCTTCATGCAGAATTCGCATACGGATATATCTTGGAAGTGGCAATAATCCAGTTTGGTTTAGATTGCTTTCAAAACTATATTTTTCGCCGGGAGAAAGGGTTATGGTTGCCTTGATTGGAGTCAAGAACTCGATATTGTAAATTAAACGGGAATTATTAGATATTTCCATTTTCGGGCGCCTCAAGTAAGTATTTAGACGGTAATGAATTACATTATTCTGCAATCACCCGTTCTCAATGCATTTTCTAATTTGTCAGGACTTCCTTCAGCAAGAACCTCTCCATTTTGGTGCAACACTTTAAAATCATACTTAACTAACGATCTTTCAGCTGATACTAGCAAATTTCCTTTATGCCACTTCACATTATTCAATCCACTAATATCAATGTTTCTTATCTTTTCCATTTTTTCAATATCCCAAATGCAAAGATTAGATGGGTGACTATTAGTTTCACTACTTTTTATAAAGAGGTATGTATCTTGTAAAGTAAGATATGGACTATGAGGAGGAAAAGATTCTAATATTTGATGTGTATGATTACGAAGATCAACTGCAACCACTATACCATTTTCATGAGACATAAATACCATATCATTTTTTGCTGCTACAGATAAGATCGATCCACAATTTTGTGTAACCCCATAAACCGGATGTTCATAATGAAGTAAGCCTTGAGTTTTATATTCATCAATAATTTCACCTTGTTCCATATCAATGATAATAATATCAGGACGAGATGAGTTAAGGCTTGATAAGCCACAAATAAGTAAATGATCACTAATAACAGCAGAATAAACTTCTTCGCTAGCAGTGACATTAACTGATTTGTCATTTTCACGATTAATAATGGTGATTTGCTTATCATTAATGTCAGCAATATAGCGCTTGGTTGCTAAAAACTTAGGAATCAACGGCATGTTAATAGCTGGTTGGTAATTTTTTATTAATTTACCTGATAAACCCCAACAATTAATGTCTCCATTTCTTAATTTTGTAATAATTTGACCGTCTATAACGGTTGTTAATTCTGCTTTTAATTCTGGATGTTTTATAACTGATAATGCTTCTCCAGTCTCAACATCGATAACCAGAATGATGTTATCGTAATCGAAAGATCCTTTATCTGATTTTTTACTCCCTGCGCATATAGCTTTTCCATCAACTACCCATAATCTCTCACCTAGATAGAGCTCGCCAGAATAAGTCCATAAAATTGCGCCTGTATCAATATTCCAAGCGTTTATTGAGTGTCTACCGGAAGTGAGAAGTGCATTTCCACATGTTGCAATCCCATAAATTACTTCGTTTTGTCCATTAAAAATTCTTTTATCGCAATTAAGTTGTTGCAGATTATGTCTAATCCTTTCAGGATGTCTCTTTTTACGTTCTTGCAATGAACTATTGAAGAAGCCGCGACAACTTCTTGAGAAACGACTTAAATCAGCTATATCTAAGTTTTCACCAATATTCTTTAAAATTTCATCAGGAAGGTTATAAATAGACGTTGCTGATTTTTTTCTTCTACTCTTTATTCCACTCTTCATGTGATTATCACTTTTATAGTTGGATGATTAAATAATTTGCATATTTTAAAAGCTATCGATTATCTAACAAACGAACGTTTTCTTAACGCTGGCGACTATAACATAAATCACTCAGTTATTACCAACTCCGCTTAAACCCATAGGCAAGCCTTGTTAAACTATCTTTCGCATCACCAAATAATAACCAAGTATGATCATGAAAATAAAGTTCATTTTCTATTCCAGAAAATCCTGGGTTTAAACTGCGTTTGCAAACAATAACTTTTTTTGCTTGATCCACATTTAAAATAGGCATGCCATAAATGGGGCTTGTTTTAACATTGCGTGCGGCGGGATTTGTTACATCATTGGCCCCTACAACTAAAGCAATATCAGTATGCACAAATTCATTGTTGATTTCATCCATCTCGAAAAGATCAGTATAAGGTACATTTGCTTCAGCTAATAAGACATTCATGTGTCCTGGCATTCTGCCCGCAACAGGATGAATGGCATATTTCACATGAATGCCATTGGTTTTTAATTTGTCAGCGAATTCACGCAATGCATGGTGTGCTTGCGATGCCGCCATACCAAAACCAGGAACAATAATCACTGATTGAGCATGCTCAAAAAATTGTAATGCTTCTTCAATAGATAATGATTTTGCTTGTTTATCATTTATTTCAGAGATGGCAGTTTGTTCTTGCGTATCCATTTTGCCGAATGCACCAAATAATACATTTCTAATTGAACGATTCATGGCTTTGCACATAAGGATGGCAAGAATAAATCCGGAGGCTCCATCTAAGGCGCCAGTAATAATTTGAATATGATTGGCAAGCATAAATCCCATGGCTGCACCTGTTAATCCGCCATAGGCATTAAATAATGCAATGACAACAGGCATATCTGCTGCACCAATCGGGGCGACTAAAAACACGCCAAATAGGAATGCTAAGCTTAATAAGGTATAAAAAATAAAATTAACATAAGGATATAAAATGAGATAAATCAACATACCAATCATTATTACAAACAAAGTAATATTTACAATATTTTGTCCTTTATAAGTAATAGGTCGCGATGGAAATAAGCCGTGTAATTTTCCTGCTACCATTAAACTACCAGTAAAAGTAAGTGCACCCAATACCACTTCAAAACCAATAATGCCAACATTCATCGGTCCTAATGTGGTTCGATAGCGATAATATTCTGCAATACCAATGAGGGAGGCAGCCAATGCACCGCCAGCATGAGATAAGGCAATCCGTTGTGGAATGTTAATCATCGGAACCCAGAGGGAGATGGGAATACTTAATGCTGTTCCAGTAATTAATCCCGCTATGATCCATTGATAACTAACAATACGCTGGTTAAACAGCGTGCCAATGATAGCAATCAGCATACCCAATGCAGCCAAACTCATACCACGTCTAGCAGTTTCTGGAGAGCTTAAAGCCCGAATACCCAAAATGAATGAGATTGCAGAAAGAATATAACAAAATTGAATGATGCTCATGATGGATGGGTTGGTTTTTTCTTAAACATTTTCAGAATGCGATCTGTAATTAAAAATCCACCGACAACATTAATTGTTGAACAAGTAACTGCAACAAAGGCTAGAATATTCGTGATGATGTTGTAATTTTCACCAGCAATAACAAGCGAACCAATTAGTGCAATGCCCGAGATTGCATTGGTAGCAGCCATGAGTGGCGTGTGTAACAATGAAGGAACACGAGAAATTAATTGATAGCCTAAAAATGCGGCTAGGATAAAAATATATATATCTGTTATTCCAATATGGGTTGACATGCTGGGTTCCTGTTATTTTCTAGATTAGTTATACCATACAACTCTTAACAATTTCATCACTCTTATCATACGTACCTGATTGAAGCTGTGCTGCAATATAATTTAAAAATGACCATATATTTTTAGCATATAATTGGCTAGCATGTACAGGCATCATGCTTGGTAAATTACTTAACCCAATAATTGTAACGTGATGTAAAACGACAATTTTATCAAGCTCTGATAGCGCGCAGTTTCCTTGCTGTTCAATGGCTAAATCAACAATAACTGAACCCGGTTTCATTTCTTTTACCATTTGTTCGGTAATTAATAAGGGTGCGCGTTTTCCAGGAATTAAAGCTGTTGTAATAATAACATCCGCATCTTTCATGTATGGGCTGATTATATTTTGCTCGTGTTTATAAAAATCAGCAGATTGCTCTTTAGCATAACCGCTTTTATCTTCAGATTGTTCATGTGAGGTTGCTAGACTAACAAAGCTAGCTCCTAAGCTTTTTACTTGTTCTTCTGTCGCAGGTCTAGTATCACATGCAATGACAACTGCACCCAAGCGCCGTGCAGTAGCAATTGCCTGTAATCCTGCTACACCTGCTCCAATGACGATTACTTTTGCTGGAAGAATAGTGCCAGCTGCTGTTGTTAACATAGGAAAAAATTTAGTGAGATGATGAGCAGCTAAAATAACACTTTTGTAACCTGCAATATTACTCATGGAGCTTAGAATATCCATGGATTGAGCTCGTGCAATGCGTGGTAACAAATTGAGTGCAAATACGTTGATTGTTTTTGTTTTTATTTTATTAATTAATTCGGTTGATTGGGTTAGAGGAGTAATTAGTACAGCGTTTTCATTTATGAAATCAATTTCATCAAGACTAGGTGCTTGAACTTTTAAAATAACATGAGACTGCTCATATAATTCTTTAGCGGTTGCTTTTATTTCAGCGCCTGCGCGCACATAATCTTCATCAAGATTATAAGAAGCTAATCCAGCATGCGATTCAATAAACACGCTAAATTCCGCAGCAAGCATTTTTGCGACCGTCTCTGGAGTGGCTGCAACACGACGTTCGCCAGATGTGATTTCTTTAGGAATACCAATATTTATTTTCAACTAGTTTGCTTCCAACGCATCAATTTTCGCTGCACAAATAAAATCATTTTTAGTAAGACCATTAATAGCATGTGTAGAATAATGAACTAGACAATAGTTAAAACCAACTTCTAAATCAGGATGATGATTTTCTTGATTGGCAATCCATGCGATAGCATTCACAAATGCCATTGTTTTATAAAAATTTTTGAATGTAAAACGACGGCTAATTTGTTTGTTATCCGCGCTCACTTGCCATTGCTTCACTTGAATAAGCAATTGGTTGATTTCATCGTGAGTGAGCGGAGGCATGCCGCCTTCGCAGGCAACGCAACGTATCGTATGTAGTTCAGACATTTTTTTCTCCAACAGGATATAATGGTTGATGCATTCCCAATCGACGTGCTTTCTGAATTAAAGCAATTAAATCCATATCAATCAACTGGAATAATACGTTAAAGTGATTAATCACAAAATAAATGGGTTGTTTAATATCAATTCTATAGGGTGTGCGCAACACATCTAAAGCATCAAAGGGTTTGCGTTGTGGAATAGGGCTTTCTAAACAGTAAATTGTTTCATCTTTAGAAGAAAGAATGCCACCACCATATACGCGTAATCCAGAATGAGTTTCAATTAAACCAAATTCAATTGTAAACCAATATAATTTTGCTAGCATGACTCTATCTTCAGGAGAGGCATGCAAACCGAGTTTACCATAGGTCTGGGTAAAATCAGCATAGGCTTGATTCGTGAGTAAGGGACAATGACCAAATACTTCATGAAAAATATCAGGTTCTTGTAAATAATCAAGTTCATCACGTCTTCGAATAAATGTTGCGGCTGGAAATTTTTTATTGGCAAGTAAGTTAAAAAATTGATCAAAAGGAATAAGCGCGGGAACCGGTTCTAATGCCCAACCGGTTTCTGCTTGTAATACTGAAGAAACGTCAGGACATTGTGGAATTCTATTTTTTGGAAAATTTAATAAATCAATTCCATGCATATATTCATCACAAGCACGTCCAGCGACAATAGGAATTTGACGCGTGATAAGATCTTGCCAAACGCGGTTTTCATCATCCGTATAGGTTGCATAACCTTTATCATTAACTGGTTTTGCGACATAGCTCGATGTTTTTTTGTAAGCCATATTCCCTCCGGTTTTCTTTCATTTTATCTTAAAATGTGAATTCGGACAATAAATTTGGCTATGATCTACGCACAACAGATGCTCCAATACGACCACTCATTCCTCATTTGATTTTTATTCGCGATAAGAATCGATGGGGATCTGTTTTTCGCTTTGGTATATTACAGATTGATTCAGTAGATTTTATATCTATTGCACAGGCAATGCAGCTGGCTTGTGCTATATTGGAAAGACCACAGGATTCATGAATTACAGGTTAAGCAATAATGATTAAATCCATACAATCTATTCAACATATTGATCTGCTACAAATTGATGAAAAAAATTTCAAGCGTCGCTATGTCGGCTGTCTTATACTAACAAAAAATCATAAAATTTTACTGCAACAGCGCGGACCTAATTGGAAACATTTTCCTGAATATCTTTCAGAATTTGGAGGTCAGATAGAACCTA
>Ga0155613_1090_pt2 | contig 16367 bp, 14 predicted proteins | sample RifCSPhighO2_12_FD_107270 | JGI IMG/M metagenome (GOLD analysis project Ga0155613, IMG submission 107270) | Gammaproteobacteria bacterium RIFCSPHIGHO2_12_FULL_37_34
TTAACAGCTCGTTATTGCGTAAGGTGAGTTTCTTAAGACTATGTATACGAAGTATGTGCGTTGCGCAAAAAAAAGGCGGTACTTTGAGAAGTACCGCCACATGCTCAACTCAGGTTGGCAATCCATGCCACAAATACCGTCCCTGAACACACAAAACGAGGAGTGGTTGCACAAGTCCTTTTTTGCGAGAGTAGTCAATCCATGACTACGAAATCCATTTTACTAAACATTTTATTTTGTGCTAGGGGGGAAATAAAGAATTTTTAAATAAATTTTAAAAATAAAAAGATGATTTGTTTTTTATTTTTAAATAAAATTACTATTCAATCAATGCATTATAAAAGATTTATGGGCTGAAATGGGATAATAGCTAGGAGTGAGCCTAGCTAAATTCCTCGGTTTAATGTAAGCAATAGCTTACAATGATCATAGCAAAAAAGGAAGTATCGTGCTTCTTGCAAGTTATTCATAACGAGGGATAATAGATTTTTTGCATCCGTATGTTGGAAAATCATGAAACAACAGGTCGAAAATCTTTTACAGTCAGCAGTACAAAAACTGCAAACGATGGGTGAATTACCGGCTATTCCTGCTTTTATTCAAGTCGAACCGACTAAAGATAAAACACATGGTGATTTTGCCTCTAATATAGCAATGATTTTAGCAAAACCAGCACAAAAAAAGCCGCGTGATATTGCTGAACGAATCATCCAGATGCTTCAAACTTCACAATATGTGCAAAAAGTGGAAGTGGCAGGCCCAGGCTTTATTAATTTCTTTTTATCGCTGCAAGCACTAAATGATGTAGTTGTTCGAATTATGAAGGTAAAAGAAAAATATGGATTAACGAATATTGGTCGAAACAAACGTGTTCTCGTTGAGTTTGTGTCTTCTAATCCAACAGGACCTTTACATGTAGGACATGGACGGCATGCTGCATATGGAGCAGTAATTGCCAATCTTTTGCAAGCTGTTGGTTTTGAAGTCTACAGAGAATATTACATTAACGATGCGGGTCGGCAGATGGATATTCTTACTACCAGTATTTGGTTACGTTATCTTAGCTTATGTGGTGAAACCATTACTTTTCCAACGAATGGGTATCGTGGAGATTATGTGATAGAGATTGCTCAAGGGTTATATCAGCAGTACCCATCACAATTTCATCTATCTCTGCACACTGTTTTTGATCACTTACCACCGGATGAACCAGAAGGAGGTGATAAAGAAATTTATATTGATGCAATGATTCTGCGCGCTAAAACTTTATTAGGCGCGCATTATGAAATTATATTTGATGTTGGTTTGAAAAATATTTTAACTGACATGCGCGAAGATTTAGCTGAGTTTGGGGTAGAATTTGACCATTGGTTTTCTGAACGAGCATTTGTAAAAACACATGCGGTAGATGATCTATTAGAAAAATTAGTTGCTAGTCATCATGTTTATGAGCGTGAAGGCGCAGTGTGGTTTCGTTCGACTGATTTTGGGGATGAAAAAGATAGAGTCTTGGTACGCTCAAACGGCCAACGTACTTATTTTACTAATGATGCAGCTTATCATTTCAATAAATTTGAGCGCGGATTTGATCTTGCAATTGATATTTTCGGAGCCGATCATCATGGGTATATCCCTCGCATGAAAGCAGCTATAGAAGCAATTGGAATTGATTCTGAGCGATTGATCTATTTACTAGTTCAATTTGTAACGCTTTACCGCGGGGGCAAGCAAATTCAAATGTCAACTCGAGGCGGAAGCTTTGTCACCCTGCGGGAATTGCGTCATGAAGTGGGTAACGATGCTGCGCGCTTTTTTTATGTGATGCGTAAATCAGAACAACACATGGATTTTGATTTGGATCTTGCTAAAGCGCAATCGAATGAGAATCCTGTTTATTATGTCCAATATGCTTACGCACGTATCTGTAGTGTATTAAAGCAGCTTACTGAAAAAGGAAGAACATACAATGAAGCGAATGGATTGACTCATTTAGGCAAATTAACTCAACCACAAGAACGACAATTATTAAACACATTATCACGTTATTCTGACGTGATTGTCGAAGCTGCACTACAATATAGTCCTCATCAATTAACACATTACATGCGTGAGCTCGCAACTGATTTTCATGCTTATTATAATGCGCATCCATTCATTGTAGAAGATATTGATTTATGTGATGCGCGTTTAGCGCTTATTTCCGCAACGAAACAAACATTATTTAATGGATTTACTTTATTAGGTATCACAGCGCCTAAAAATATGTGATGATGATTTAAAACACATGCACCTTTATAAGGATTAACAATGTTTGGTTATGTTAAAGATAAAGCACGCGGTTATGTTGTAACACTGCGATTCAGTTTGCTTTCTATTTTTATTACTTTATTTGCCATCATGATTCTAACATTATTTAGCGTTTTTTACTTTCATATATCTAATATCTTACTGCAAGCTGGGTTGTTGCTGATGGAAAGAGATTCACATACTATTGTGCATGAATTGGATTTACAATTACAACCAATCACATCTGCTAGTGAATTATCGGCCAACAATATTCGTGAAAATATTATTGATCCCAGAAATGAAAAAGAATTGATGGGGTATTTAACGCATGTACTCAATAAGCTTCCTTTAACGCACGCGGTTTATTGGGGTGGCGTGACTGGCGATTTTTATTATGCTCGACATGAACCAAATGGTGGGATGATGACAGCTATTGTGAATCGGCATACCACGCCTCCTTCTAATACTTATTTTTATTGGGATAAGCATCATCAAAAAATTAAACAAATGGCTGTTCCATTGGATTATGATCCGCGCGTTCGGCCTTGGTTTCAATTGGCTCTTGTTAAAAAGAAAACGATATGGACGGATGTTTATCCTTACTCGGAAAATCCTCCTAAACTAGGGATCACTGTTGCTACACCCGTTTTTCAAAATAAAAAACCAATTGGGGTGTTTGGTATAGATGTTCGTTTAGATGAATTAGGTCGTTACTTAAGCAGTCAAATAACAGGTAAGTATTCTGAAATATTTATTTTTGATAAAACTGGCCGTGTCATTGCCCCTCCTTCTTTTGTAAAATCTGTGTTATTACCCATTTCTAATTATGAACTTAAAAATGTGCGTAATCTTTCTAAGCCCTGGGTGGAACAAGCGTTTGATGAATATTTAGATCACTCCAAAAATCTTTTTGCCTTTAAATATAAGAATGAAGATTATTTAGCAGCATTTACACCCGTTCCTATTTTAGCAGATAGTGGTTGCCTGTTAGCTATAGTTAATAAAGCTTCTGATTTTACTCGAGCAATACATCAAACGGAACTAGCTTATCTATCGTTTGTTGCTGGTATGTTTGTTATTGGTGTTATATTAATATTGTATTTAGTCACACGCATTGTGATGCCAATTAAACAATTAGTCAAAGAAACTGAAAAAGTAAAAATGTTTAATTTAGAGAGCACCGAACATGTGACTTCGCATATTAAAGAAGTAATAGAAATTTCTGATGCTATTTATTCGATGAAAATGGGGTTGCGTTCGTTTCAAAAATATGTACCAGCTAGTTTGGTCAGACAATTAATTAAAGCAGGAGAAGATGTTAGAATTGGTGGAAAGAAAGAAGAATTAGCAATCTTTTTTTCTGATATTAGAAATTTTACTGCTATCACAGAAAAAACGGATTCCAACCAATTGATGAAACAGATTTGTGATTATCTTGATACTTTTTCGCATATTATTATCGAAGACAATGGAACAATCGATAAATTTATTGGTGATTCCATCATGGCATTTTGGGGGGCGCCCACTGCTGTTAAGCATCCCTGTGAACATGCTGCTCACGCTGCTTTACATTGCATGCAACAACTGCAAACGCTTAATGAAAAATGGTCCAAAACAGGCAAACCAAATTTTTATACGCGCATAGGATTGCATTACGGTGTGGCGATTGTAGGGAATTTAGGTTCTTCTGAGCGATTAAACTATACAGCATTGGGTGATGCAGTTAATATTGCTAGTCGATTGGTGAATGCGAATAAACTGTACGGCACGTCCATTTTAGTGAGCGAATCTGTTTACGAAAAAATTAAAGGGACATTCATTTTACGTATAGTGGATAAAGTAACCCTCAAAGGAAAAGAAGAAAGTGTTATTATTTATGAATTGCTTGCTCAAACTAAAGATCTACTCACCTTTGATGTTGAGACCTATCAACAACAATTTGTGGAAGCTTTTTCAGCTTATCAACAGCAACATTGGGCAGCTGCAACTAAGTTTTTTGGAAATTGTTTGCAACTTTATCCGGCAGATACAATCGCTCCAGTTTTTATTGAACGGTGCAAAAATTTTGCCATCCATCATCCGTCAAAAGAATGGGATGGCGCATGGCGTTTAATTGAAAAGTGAGTATACAACATGATTCATAGTATGACGGCATTTGCGCGTGGTGAGGTACGCGGAGATTGGGGTAATCTAGTGTGTGAGATACGCTCCATTAATCATCGTTATCTCGATATGGTTTTTTATTTGCCGGATATGCTGCGAACGCTTGAAATGTCTATGCGTGAATCTATTCGAAAAGTAATTAGTCGCGGCAAAATAGAATGCTCGATACGTTATCAACCCAATGCCAAGGCAGCGCAAGCTTTATTTACTATGAACGGAGCGCTTGTTCAAGCGCTTTGTCAAGCGAGTGAAAAAATCGCTTCATTTTTAGGAAACGCTTCTGCTAGCTCAACAGATATTTTACGTTTTCCTGGTGTACTTGAAACCAAAGAAGCAGATTTAGTCATTTTACAGAAACAAGTTTTTCATTTATTAGAAAAAACGCTTCACGATTTAGCCGCATCACGTAAGCGTGAAGGCGATGAACTAACACAGCTTTTTTTTCAACGTCTAGATTCTATTCAACAGGAATTAGTAAAAATTCGTCAACGATTACCACTCGTTCTTAAAGAGCAGAAAGAGCGTTTAGTTAAACGTTTTACAGAAGCTAAAGTTGAATTAGATCCAGCTCGTCTTGAGCAAGAAATGGTAATCTTTGCGCAAAAAATTGATGTGGCTGAAGAAGTGGATCGTACAGAAACGCATATTACAGAAACCAGACGTGTTTTAAATCAAGGTGGAGCAGTGGGACGCCGCTTAGATTTTTTGTTACAAGAATTAAATCGTGAGTCAAATACCTTGGGTTCAAAATCACTAGACAGTATATTAATGCACGCTGCTGTTGAAATGAAAGTATTAATCGAGCAAATGAGAGAGCAAGTGCAAAATGTGGAATAATGTATGAGTAAGTGATTGTTTCAGAGAATGTTCATTAAACTGTGTCATTGCTTATGTAGACGAGGGACGTCGCGGCCATGGATGGTTTAAAGCGTCGAGTACAGGGATGTACGTTCCCGAGTTACATAAGCAATGACACAGTTTAATGAACATTCTCTTATTTCACCAATTGTGCTGAATCCCCTTCATTTAACCAATCAGCCAGTATATCGCTAAATAAATAAGGTTCATTTAATATGGCATTGCCGCCGGTGTCTCTATTGGTTGCAGGGTAAGGGACAATTAAACTTTGCCCGCCTGTTGGTTCAGCAATATGTGTTTGTAATAGTTCAGGTTGTCCAAGATATTGATAACCAACGGTGTGAATTTTAATATTATGTTGAATGGCTCGGTCAACCTCTGGTTGGACAGTTTCAATAAAATTAGTAAAAAAGCCGAAAGGATTAAAACTCGTGATGATGGCATTAAAGTCTGCTGACGAAAATAATACAATTATTTTTTTCGCATCTTCTCTTGAGCGATCACTTGTTAATTCATCAATAGCCATGCTTAATCCAGGATAAATGATAGAGCCCATGGAATAATGCCCAGGTTGACGGCCGGGTTGTACAGCAGTGAAATAAAATAAATCGGGGTTGCCTGGTACAGGATTTGTTGTTTTTATGCCATGTAAAATAACATCCACATCACTTCCGTTTTCTGTAGCAAGTTGGCGTTCAAGCACCGCACTATCTGGTGCTACACCATTAAATAATACAAGACCGATGTGATCACTACTGTCTGTTAAGTGATTGGTTATCACATCACGAACCGCAACTCGTGTACTTTCCCAGGGCTGTATAGTTTCACTTAGCCAAAGGCGTGGTGATTCGCTATAGCCTGGGTACATGTCCATCAAATAACTATCCCACGTGCCAGTGAAATAAGTTCCCCTATAGCCTGCGGAACTGACGCCAAAATCCACTTTGACATAAGCAATATAATTATTCCAAGATCCTGCTGGATAAGGATACGGTGCTACCCAGTTTTCACCACCTTTTTTATAAGGCAAATAAACAGGACCATCTGTCCATTTCATAAGTGATTTAATGGTGTTTAATGTATACATAATGGGATAAGCAACAAATTTAGTCGCATTCGTTGCTATTCTTCCCAATAAAGGGTGAAAACTTAAATCCCCTGCTCCTGCAACAAAATCAGCAGGTGGATGGTTAGGAAAGCAACAGGGGTAATTCACATATCCTACAGCTGTTTTATATTTTGTTACGCCAGATGGGACATCTCTTTGATGACGATAACTGGTGAAAGCATTCATATCTCTCCCCGCATCTACCACAAAAATGATATCTCTTTCACTACTTGAATTAATGGCGGTAGATGAGGCAGCGTTTCCAGCTATGGCGATAGCTTCTTCTTCTCTAAGAAGATCACGTAGTAAAGGGATGAAATAGCTAGGGGGAGTAGCTTCAGCTGTTACCTTGACTGCATTTGGTGTGCTTTCAGCTTCCCCACCTGCGCTTGGTGTAAAGGTATCCTCTTCCCATCGGCCAACTTCAATGACGATGTTGTTTGCTCGTTCACTTAAAATAAGATTATGATCAAACGTTGCATTCGCAGCATTTTGGGCTGCATCTGATCCATTTACTAAGGCGGTTGCACCAGCCAAAGCTGCCGCATCAGTTGCTGTTTGTAGTTGATTATAAGTAACGCGTGCAAAAGAAATATCTACTACTATTCCCCCCATGGCTATCATGACAATAATAAGCATGGGGAAAAATGCAATAAAAGCACCTTTTCTTTTATTCTTCAAATTAGTCAACATAAATACAACCATATTGATTTTGGTTATTTATAGTCTAATTATAGTAAATAAGTGAATAATTTTTTAGAAACAACGTGAATATTGTCTAATAAAAGAGCAAGCACTTGATTTTAATTAAATTTCTTTATCCATGGTGGTTTGGGCTTGTAAATTAATATCGCTCAGAATCATAGGAGCAGGTAAAATGGCGACGCGGCTATCATAGGGAAGTGTAACGGTAACAGTAATAGGGGTACCTCGTTCTACAGTAGCAGGTTCTGGAACAGTTGTGACATTTATACCTTCAACTGAATTAACCATATTATCCATATAACTCGATACTCTTGATTGAATAGTAGTAGAATCAGCTTCTTGGGTGACAGCCATGCGTGCTCCTAAACGTGAAGCATCAACTAACGCATTTTGAATATAAAGTGCCCACCCAATTTCTATACTACCCATTACGAGTATCATGAAAGTGGGTATAATCATAGCAAATTCCATTGCGGCAGAACCTTTTATGCGTGTTTTGAGACTGTTCAAAAACATGTTATTATCCTCTATATATCATTTTAGCAGGGAATGGTTAAAAGTTTTTCTTTTACATTCATTTGCTTGTTAAAGATACAAGAGACGCCAATTGATATGGATTGAGGTTTTAGGGATAGCATGAATCAACGGACCATTTTTATTTTAGGCGCTTTAATCGTCGCTATTATCGTTACCTTACTTATTTTTAAACAGAAAAAAACCAAACCTGTTTCTACTCGACCTGTTGTAAGTGTGTTATTTGCTACAAGAGATATTAGCCCTGGCAAAGCATTACTCGCTGGGGATTTTGTTTGGCAAACATTATCTAAAAACGAAGTATTATCACCGGATCTTATTCTCAAAGGTTCCAGGCGTGATCAAGACATCATTGGATCGAAAATTTTAGCCCCTCTTATTGCGGATCAACCCATTAAAACAAATATGATTGTAGGAAAAGGTGTACTCAGTCCTTTAGCGAGTATCTTAAAACCGGGTATGCGCGCATTTACCATTGATGTTAGCAATGCATCCGCATTTGCTGGGTTGATTAAACCAGGTGATATTGTAGATATTATTTTAACTTACAAAAAAAAGATGGGTAGTACTCGAGAATTAGTTATAGTCAGCGAGACGATTATTCACAATGTTCATGTTATTGCTATTGATGATCATGTTCTTTACGCACCAAAAGATGAAACCAAAAGTAGCAAAATGCGCAGTAGCCCATCATCATCTAAGCATGTCACTCTTGAATTGACACCCAAACAAGCAGAATTAGTTGCTCAGGCAAAAGCAACAGGAACATTATCATTAAGTTTAATGGTGCCTGATTCTCAGGAAGCGATTACGGCTGATACTCAGCAGGAAGCTGGTATCTTTCTGTTTCATGGAGAAAAAGCTGAAGAAATTGGTGGGTCATAATGGTAAAAAAATTAATTTGGATTAGTTTTATTTTTCTTATGTCTATGTTTTGTTTTGTGACAGAAGCCAATTGGACAAAACGTAATTCTAGTGTATTAAGTTTAGAATTATATAAAGGCATGGTGATTAATGTTGGAAGTGACATTGGTTCGGTTTTTATCGCTGATCCAACGATTGTGGATTATCATCTTAAATCACCTGGTATGTTATATCTTTATGCTAAAAAAGTGGGGTCAACTTCTTTATATGTTGCTAATAAACAAGGTAAGGTCACTTTTCGATACACGATTCGCGTGATACAAAATGTTAGCGAATTAGCCTCTATTATGAAAGAGATTATTCCAGGCGCTCGCATTAAAATATTATCTTTAGGGGACAATATTGTTTTACAAGGAACAGTAAGATCAGCAGCACAAGCACAAGATGCAAAATCATTAGTAGAAAAATATATTGGCGATCCTGCTAAAATACTTACTTTTTTACATGTTTCTGCTCCTACACAAGTGAATTTACGTGTCCAAATTGTTGAAATGTCACGTGAAGCAGTTCGTGCATTAGGAATTAATTGGTCTGTTTTTTTTCAAACGCCGAGTACCGTATTTAAAATCAATCCGGTTTTAACTCCTACAGAATTTACTTTATCAGCTAATGCTATTAATTTAACGGGCAAGTTACTTAATCGAGGAAATTTTAACCTGGAATCCGTGCTGCAGCTATTAGAGCAAAATGGGTTGGTCACGGTGTTGTCTGAACCTAATTTGACAGCGCTTTCTGGTGAAAAAGCTTACTTTTTAGTGGGTGGGGAATTTCCCGTTCCTGTTCCGCAAGGGGTATCGGGTGCAGTTACTATTATGTTTAAACAGTTTGGTGTTTCTTTATCTTTTGTTCCAACCATTTTAGAAAATGGAAAAATTAATCTTCAAGTTCGGCCAGAAGTGAGTCAGCTTTCTGATCAAGGGGCTGTGATCATCAGTGGATTTCAAGTGCCATCTTTGACTACACGACAAGCACGAACCACTGTGGAATTAAGAAGTGGCCAAAGTTTTGCAATTGCTGGATTGTTGCAAAATAATGCGGCCAAATTTATTCAACAATTTCCTGGCATAGGTAATATTCCCATTTTAGGGCAGTTATTTCGTTCAGAACGATTTAAACGTTCAGAGACAGAATTAGTCATTATTGTGACACCTTATATTGTTCAACCTGCGGGTAATGATTCCTTCCTCTACCCGACAGATAATGCAAATGCTGACATTACTGCTTCACATAGTCGCAGATCAACCATACCAAATGTCGGGTTTATTCTCGATTAGGGGCAAGAAAATGGATATAGTTTTTAGAATTTATTTGGTCATCCTAGGAATGGTGATGCTAGTTGGTTGTGCTACTACAGCGGAAGTATGGACGGGTCGCAATCAAAATCCCATACAAGTCGTGTGTGGTTCATCTTGCAAAACCATTTATTTTAAAGGGCGCTCTGCTTATTTAAGTTCAGAAGAACGTTATCGTATCAATGAATTTGTTTATCAATCAAAACGACATCAAGTTATTTTTATTTCTTTATGTAATACAAATTATCCCAATTTAGAATTAAATACTTATCGTTTAAAAGTTATTGAAAAGCAAGTCAAAAACCTTGGATTTACGCCTGTATTGCTTAAACCAACGCTACCTGCTGATTTAGTTTCAAGGAATTGCGCTAATCTTGTAAGAGGAAAACTTAAATTATATGTGCAACGCTGCCCTAATAATACAGTTACGCCAAGTGTTGTGAGTGTAGGAACCAATTTTGGATGTACAACAAATTATAATTTTGCACAAATGGTTATTAATCCTTGGAATTTATTAGCGCGTCCTGGCGATAATGGGACCGAAGGCGATAGAGTAGCGTTAGGCATTCAGAATTATCGCACCGCGAAAGCCGTCGATTTAGATAGTGTGAGCAGCAGTGATAGTACCACTACCTTATCACCATAAAGGTTTTTATCATTATGACGATGTCTGGAAATCATTTACAGATTTTAGAAATGGTGGGAAAAAGCCCGCGATGGTTAGCGATTATTCATGATGAAGCACTGCATGGGTTATTCAATCAAATTGCGTTAAAAGATAATTGTCCGCTTGCTTGTGTACAAAAGGGGGATTTAATGTTCTTACACTCCCTTTTATCAGAAGGTATAGAACCACAAGTGATCATTATCGATTTATCCATTTCAGATAGCTTAATGGAGGATGTCAAAAAAGCACTTTCGTTTTGCCCCTCTAACACACATTTAATTGTTATTGGTAAAGAAGATCATATTTCTATTTTTCGTGACTTAAAACATCTTGGTGTAACCGATTATTTAATTTTACCTGTCGTGGAAGAAGATATTCACCATGCTTTAAAAGAAGCGAGCTTAGCTCTCAGAGTCACCTCTGAAGATACAGCAAAAAATGCAAGACCATTTACAGGCATCATTGGTGTAAGAGGCGGGGTGGGTGCATCGACCATCGCAGTGAATGCAACTTGGATGACATTTAATGAGTACAAGAAAAAAGTGTGCTTGGTTGATCTTGATTTATATAACAATACAATATGTGTTTTACTCGATTTAATTCCTAATGTTGGATTAAATGATGCAGTGAATGAAATTTCACGTGTCGATGAAGTATTTTTTAAGCGCGTATTACTGCAAAAAGAAGAAGGATTTTCAATATTGACAGGTCAAATAGGATTGGAACAAGAAATTAATTTTCCAGCTGAGGCTATTTCTAGATTGACGGATGTGATGCGAGATAGTTTTGAATACGTTTATATCGATATCCCATTTTCTATTTTACACATGCCATTTACACAAACTATTTTAAGCGTGTTAGATAATATTGTTGTTGTAACCGATCTTTCTCTAGTTTCTGTGCAAGCATTATTGCGTTTAAAATCGTTTTTTGGAACTTATTTCCCTTATGTAGAAAATAAAATTATTGTCAATAACATTTTTCCTGGTGGCGGCACTGTTTCTAAAGAAATGTTTGAAAAATCAACCAATCTCACTATCCAAACTATTTTTCCATATTGCCAATCACGCATGTTAGAAGGAGTGAACGCAGGCGAGCCATTTGTAAAAACCTATCCGAAGCATGCTTATAGTAAACAGTTGCGTACCTTTATTACTTCTCTTTATCCACAATTAAAACCAGCTGAAGGAATGAAACCTTCTTTATTTAAAAAATGGTTAGGGCTAGATCAATGAATGTGACGGGAAAATTTGATCAACTTGTGCGGCAGGTTATGCAAACATTTGGATTCATGGCAGAACCTGAACGGTCAGATTACATGGTTATTTTAATTGGGGAAATGGTACAACAATTAGCAAATAAGCAACAGATCGAATTAAAAGAAACTGATAAACAAGAATTAATTAAGCAAATTATCGCAGATATTACTGCAGCACACGCGCAGCTATCCTCTGAAATTTATTATCCGAAACCCACACATAAACCGGGTTATCCAGTGGTGAGTGCTGTATCAGAAGAGCGGGTATACAAGGCCCTTTATCGAGTGCATGTTTCTGTCATGGATGCAATTGACATTAAAGAAGCCTCCAGTATGTCGACTGATCGCTTAGTGGTGTATTTATCACCGATTATTAATCGTGTGTTAGATGAATGTAATATTCAATTGAATAATGTGGAACAAACACTTTTGCAAAGCATGTTATTCGATGAAATTATTGGTTTTGGTCCATTAGAACCATTATTGGCAGATGAAACGGTAACCGATATTTTAGTGAATGCGCCAAATAAAATTTATGTGGAACGCAGTGGTAAGCTGCAACCGTGCAGCATACGTTTTCGTGACGCAGCGCATTTGTTACATGTGATTAGTCGTATTGTCACAAAAATTGGTAGGCGTATTGATGAAACGACCCCCTATGTGGATGCGCGATTAAAAGATGGTAGTCGCGTGAATGCCATTATTCCACCGCTTGCATTAGATTCACCCACATTATCTATACGTAAATTTAATAAGCAATCAATTACCTTAGGTAAAATGGTCGCTCAAAAAAATATGTCAGCGGCCATGGCGGCTTTATTATCTATTGCGGTACGATCGCGTTTAAACATTGTTATTTCAGGTGGTACAGGTTCAGGAAAAACCACGTTATTAAATGCGATGTCTCGTGCTATTCCGCATGATGAACGCATTATCACCATTGAAGATTCTGCAGAATTACGTTTACAGCAGGAGCACGTTGTCAGATTAGAAACGCGCCATGCTAATATCGAAGGGCTAGGTGCGGTCACAGAACGGGATTTAGTGAAGAATTCTTTACGAATGCGCCCAGATCGTATCATTGTTGGTGAGGTGCGTGGTCCGGAGGCCTTTGATATGTTACAAGCGATGAATACAGGTCATGATGGTTCCATGTGTACGATTCATGCCAATAAGCCTATTGAAGTGCCTACGCGTTTGGTCAATATGGTAACTATGGCAAATATTGGTATGTCAACAGAAAGCATTATTCAGCAAGTAGCTTCTTCTATCATTCTTATCGTACAAATTAATCGTATGCAAGATGGTAAACGCCGTGTCATTGCGATATCTGAAATTGAAGAAGAAAATGCAAAATTAAAACTTAGAAATTTATTTGAATTTAAATATACCATGAAAGAAGGAACCACGGAGATCATGGGCGAATTCGTCCCCGGAGTCAAACCCTTATTTACCGAACGCGCAGCACAATTTGGGTTAGATAAAGCATTGGAAGAGGTTTATTAGTTGGATATTAATTTTTTTATTATACTGTTATTGGTTTTTTTATTATTTCTCGGTCCATTTCTTGGTGTGATTCATTTACGAGAAAAAGCCAAAAATCAACAATTAGCTTATCGATTACAAATTATGAATCGCTTTAGGGTAGCATTAAGCAATAATCAACCCATTATAAAAAAACAAACGCCACCATCTTGGATCAACATGCGCAATATTTTTCTTTATTTTATTGTTCCTATTCCGGCTTTGTTTATTATTCTAGTAAGCGGTTCGATTCCCATCATGTTGTCGCAGATTATTATTTATTTTTCTATTGTTTTTAGCATTTATTTCTTCAGTATCAAAATTCGCGCGCATAAATATAAAAAAGCTTTTATTGAACAATTCCCTAATGCAATTGATTTAATGATTCGAAATTTACGAGCCGGACGCACCATCATTGATTCCATCAAAACGGCTGCTGAAGAAATGAAAGGTCCTGTATCTTGGCAGCTTCAATCCATTTACGAACAAGTAGAATTAGGAAGAGATTTCATCACAGTCATTAATGATTTATCTGCAGAACTCGATATACCCGAATTCACTTTTTTTGGCATTGTGTTGTCGGTGCAACAAGAAACGGGTGGCAATATTATTAAAACGTTAAACAGCTTAGTGACAATGTTGCGAGGGCGACATCTCATGCGTCTTAAAATTAAAGCACTTTCAGCGGAAGGTATTATGAGCGCTATTATTATGAGCAGCTTACCTTTCATTGTTGCAACGATTATTTTTTTTATTAGGCCAGGCTATTTCGATATTATGTTTATTGATCCTATGGGTAAAAAGTTATTAATAGCCAGTGTGCTTTGTGAATTATTAGGATGCTTGTTTATTGTTCGAACGCTTCGTATAGAAGTATAGTAGGTAACATGGATATTATTTTAATCTTTTTCTTGATCATGTTGACTATCGGATTCTTTGTTTTTGTTTTTTATGCTTTGCGCCGTTATTTTTTTTTAAAGCAGCGGCTCGATAGAATCGTGTCCGTTTATACATCTAGTATAATAACAGTTGATCAAACAGAGTCGACCCAACAAGAAAAATTAAAAAGGCATTATTTTTTAAAGGCGGTACAACTTCTACGTCGTTTACGTATTTTAACTCAAGATTCAGCAAGAACATATAGCGCAAAATTAGCTCATGCTGGTTGGTTAACTAAAGATGCGTTAGTTGTTTTTACTTGTATCCAAATTCTTTTGGTTTTAATTAGTTTGGTTACCTCTATTGTGTTTGTCATAGCTCTTCCGTGGTTGGCGGCAAAGTCTTTTAGCTTCAAGGGAATAATTGTGATTGGAATGGTGTGGATAGGGTATCGTTTGCCAGATTTATATCTAAAAAAAGCTATTCCGCGTTATCGGCGAAAATTAAGCCGATCCTTTTTAGATTTCTTAGATCTTTTCTTAATTTGCATCGAGGCGGGATTTAGTAATGATAAAGCATTAGCACGTGTTAGCAAAGAATTAAAACAATTGCACCCTCAATTCATGGAGCAAGTCAGTTTGTTGATAACGGAATTACAAATTCTACCACACAGACGTGCGGCTTGGGATAATTTTGCTGAACGAACGGGAATTGAGGAAACTAGGGTGATTGCTCAAATTATCAATCAGAGTGAGCAACTCGGCAGCTCCATTGGGCAAACGTTACGTGTACAAGCAGACATGTTTCGTGGCGAGAAATTATCTTTAGTAGAACAAAAAGCCATGCGTTTACCAACTTTACTCACACTACCTCTCGTTGTATTTATTTTGCCTGCTTTATTACTCATTGTTTTAGGCCCTTCTTTGTTGTCTGTTATTCAACTTTTTAAGGGCATGAATGTTTAAACCTGGAGATGAAATGATTAAAATAATCTGCTTGCGACTTATTTATTTAGTATGGTTAGTATTCTTAACCAATTGCGCATCTAATACGGTTAATCAATCACCAAGCATGTATACAAAACTAGGCGATATGTACGCGCAAGCCAATCATTTTTCTGAGGCGGAGGATTATTATCAGAAAGCGCAGGCTTACGAGCCTAATAAAAAAAGTGATGTGATGCTTAAGTTGGCAGAGGCTCAAACTCAACAAGGAAAATTTGTTCAGGCTATTCAAACCTATCATCGCATTTTATTAAAAGAACCGCACCATCACGATGCTCGTTATCGTTTAGCCAGAGTATATTTAGTGACAGGAGAGCTGGAAGCAGCTCTTTCACAATATCAGCTGCTATTACAGACTAATAAAGAAGATTATCAAGCTCTAAATGGTTTAGGAGTCTTATTAGATAATCTTTCTCAATCTTCTTTAGCGCAAGTTTGTTATTCAGATGGTTTAAAGTATGCGCCGCATGATTATAGTTTGCTAAACAATTTAGGCATATCGTATTCAATGAGTGGTAAGTTTACACAAGCAAACCTATTGTTTGATCAAGCAACCAAGCAATCTATTACCACTCGCCCTAAAGAAAATCAGGAATTGGTTATGCGTTATTATGAAAAATTTAAAGATCCTGTTATTCGACAACAGGCGCTTAAAAAATCGTTATTATTAAAAAATATTACCGTTTCTACTTCCTTGATTAATAGCGCTACTGATATAGCAAAAAAATGGTGTGGGTAGTATAAAAGAAGAGTTAGCTAAAAAAGAAAACCCGGTTGTTTTTTAAGAGGCACAACCAGGTTTTTATGGTTACATTACTATTACCATCATCTTATATTACTATTACCATCATCTTATCTATAATTATTATAGAGTTGCTGGTATTTGTGCTTCTACTAAACCTAAATACTCACTTATTTTAGTACCCAATGTACCTAACGCTGTGAGTACTACTAAGCCAACCAATGCAATAACTAAAGCATACTCTAACGCTGAAGCACCGCGTTGGTTACGCAATGGACGCGCTTGCAATCGTACGGTAGTCATGATTACCTTCCTCCAAGTTGATTAAATATTATTCACTACATCTTTAAGCATAGCACAAGATTTAAAAAGCACAGGGAGATAAAAGTTAATTTAACTACATGAATAAAATGAATTTTTTTA